>Ga0210384_10000359_pt1 | contig 70368 bp, 62 predicted proteins | sample IncBWH2MmetaG_FD_160574 | JGI IMG/M metagenome (GOLD analysis project Ga0210384, IMG submission 160574) | Forest soil microbial communities from Barre Woods Harvard Forest LTER site, Petersham, Massachusetts, United States - Inc-BW-H-2-M | ecosystem: Environmental > Terrestrial > Soil >... | reverse complement strand
CCATGATCGTCGGCCTGGTCCCGATCCTCTGGAGCTCCGGCACCGGCGCCGACCTGATGAAGCGGATCGCGGCGCCGATGGTCGGCGGCCTGGTGAGCTCGTTCCTGCTCGAGCTGACGGTCTACCCCGCCATCTTCGCGCTCTGGAAGAGCCGGGGCGTTCGTTCCGGCGTTCTTGAACGGCAGTGAGACACTCTGTTATGGTAATCCTATGAAAAAATACATGCTGACATTTTTCGGGGGGAATATGGCCCTTCGGTATGACAATCTCGGCAAGGCGGAGAAAGAGGCACGGGAAAAGCATATGGCCGCGTGGGGAGCGTGGATGGCGGAGCTCGTGAAAGCGAAGCATTTAGAGGTCGGCTATCCTCTCGAGTCAGGTGGAAAACGGGTGGATTCCAATGGAATTCAGGATTATCATTTTCCCGATACCACGGAGGGCGGTTTTATCGTCATCAGAGCGGAATCACCCGGCCAAGCCGCAGCAATCGCTCAGTCATCGCCTATCATTGAGAATGGCGGATACATTCTCGTTCGTCCGTGCGCCGGCAGTTGATCGTCTATCGCGCCTTCTTCGAGCCCGGGGTGTTCGGCTGGCCCGAGCACGCCTGCCATTTGAGGCCGAAACAACGACGCTTCTCGGCGCGGCAGCTGCTCACACGCGGGTCATTCCACCATCGACGACCACCTCTTCTCCGGTCATGAACGATGAATCGTCACAAGCCAAGAAGAGGACCACCCGCGCGATCTCGTCAATCGACCCCAGTCGGTGCTGTGGAATCCGTGCTTCCAGCGCGCTCCGCACGGCGGCCGCCGCCTCTGGCGTCCGGATTTTGTTGATGATCCCCGAATCGGTCGGCCCCGGGCTCACCGCATTCACCCGGATCCCCCGCTCTGCGAGCTCCGCGGCGGCGGTCCGCGCCAAAGAGCGCAGCGCCGCCTTTGACGCGGCGTAGGCGCTCGTTCCCGCCATGCCGAGATGAGCATTGATCGACGCGTTGAGGACGACGGCGCCGCCGCGACGAAGCAGGGGGATGGCGGCCTTGAGAGCGAGCCAAGGACCTTTCACGTTGATCCGGAACACCTCGTCGAATTCTGCTTCGCCCATCGTCGCAATGAGGCCGTCGCGCACGATGCCGGCGTTGAGGAACAGGACGTCGAGCCCGCCGTGCTGGTGCTTGATGTGCGCGAAGAGTGCCGCGATTTCGGCTCCGTCTCCCGAGTCGGACGACAGCACCTCCGCAACCCCCCGCAAGCTCGCGCGCGCCGCCGCAAGCGTGGAGGGGTTCCTGCCGGTCACGATCACCTGCGCGCCCTCAGCGTGCAGCAGTCTCGCGGTCGCGAGTCCGATGCCGGTCGTCCCGCCGGTCACCAGCGCGACCTTGCCTTCGAGCTTCTTGTTCATGCTGCTTCCTCCATTCTGGACAAGTCGGTCCACTATTGCGCACGCCTCGTCGATGAAGCTCGAGTCACTTACTGCCTCGTTCTGGCGGCGTGGCGCGAATCGTAAGGCGCAATGCTTTCGAGAGCCGCGACGGCGACATCTCGCAGCGCTTCGGCGGTGGCTCCAGCTTTCGACATGACCTTCAACCCCAGCACGGTGGCGCTGAGATGGCGGGCTGCCGCGCGCTCGCGCAGTGAGGCGCGCGCCTCCCCCCTCGCCTTGGCGTCACGGAGCAGGCGCTCGAGCAGAGCTTCGAGACGGGAGACGCTCGCCTTTCCGATGCCGGCAATCTCCGGATCGCCAACTCCGAACTCGCACATGGCGGCGACACCCATGCAGCCGAGAGCCCGCTGATGCGGATTCTGCCTGGAGAAGGACAGCAGGATGCTGCGCAGCGCAGCAAGCGGCGATGCTGTCGTTTGGAGCTCGCTGGCGAACGCTTGCAGACCGTCGGCGTTGTACCGCCGCAGGACCTCCAAGTAGAGTTGCTTCTTGCTGCCAAACGTATCGTAGAAGCTTTGGCGCCCAATCCTCATTGCAAGGCGCAGATCCTCGGTCGATGTCGCCTTGTACCCTTGCCTCCAGAAGACCTCGCGCGCGGTGGCGAGCACCACCTCGCGATCGAACTCCTTCGGCCTGGGCATGATGGCGACTGTAGCCGATCTGGACACTTCTGTCCAGATCTCGCCTCATCGGCGTCAAAGGCGGAGCGCCGCTTAGAAGCGTAGGGCAGGCAGGGGCCCCACGGCGTCCGCGTCCGTCGAGACGCTGATGGCCCGCCAGTGTTCGCCGTCCGCGGCGCGCGTCGCCTCGGCCTGACGCACGTACTCGACGGCGTCGCTCCCCAGCAGGAGATGCGCCGGCAGGCGCTCCATGGTGGCAAGCCGGAGGATGAGCTGGGCCACTTTGGCGGGATCGCTGGTCTCGTGGCCCCAGTGGGACTTCAGGGCCTGAGACACTGCGCCGACGGACGGTTCATAGTCTGGCAACAGGGCGGGGGTGTCCTTGCTCGCGCGCAGTCCCCAGTTCGTTCGCATACCGCCTGGCTCCAGGGCGCACACCTTGACCCCGAAGGGTGCCGCTTCCTGAGCCAGAGCTTCGGTGAATCCCCCCACCGCCCACTTCGCGGCATGGTACGCAACACCGCCGGGCAGGGCCAGGCGACCGCCCACCGACGAGATCTGCAGAATGCAGCCACTCTTCTGCTGGCGCATCACCGGCAGCGCCGCCCGGGTCATGTAGACGACGCCGTAGAAGTTGGTGTCGACGAGCGCCTTGAATCTCTCCGCTGTCACCTGCTCGAACGGTGCGATGTCGCCGTAGCCGGCGTTATTCACCACCACATCAAGACGCCCAAAGGTGTCCAGCGCGAGTTGCACCGCGGCGGCGGCCGCTACCTCGTCGGTCACGTCGAGGGGGGCGGTGCGCACCTGATCGCCATGCTTCTTGACCAGCTCCTCCAGGCGCTGCGGGTCGCGGGCGGTCGCCACGAGACGATCACCCGAGCCGAGCACTGCGTCCGCGATGTCGCGCCCCAAACCGCTGGCGCTGCCGGTTACCAGCCATACTTTCGACATGTACTCCTCCGATCCGCCCCCTGAGTCGAGCGTTCCCTTAGTTAAGCAGCTGTTGGCCGCTGCGTTCCGGCGAGTTGCCGCGCGTGTTCCAGAAACCTGGCTAGCAGCGGCGACCTGTTGTCCTTCCTCCAGATGCAGGAGACCGTGAGCGGCAGCCGCAGGTCGTCGACCTTCCGAAGCGCGACCTCCTTCGGGCAGCGCCAGCGCGTGGCGTCGGCGACGAACGCGACTCCCAGCCCGCACGACACGAGGCTCAGCATCGTGGCCTGATCCACGGCCTCCTGCACGATGCGTGGGTTGGTCAGACCGCCACGAGAACACGCTTGCAGGAGGCGATCGTAGTTCGCGGGATGCTGGCGCCGCGGAAACCACACGAAGTCGGTCTCGACCAAGTCGCGCAAACGGAGCTTCTTCAACCTCGACACGGGGTGCCGTCGGGGCATGGCGAGTACGACGTGATGCGAGTCGACAACGATCTCCGCGATTTGGGGATCGGCTGTCCGCACGTAGACGAAGGCGGTGTCCAGCCGGCCTGAACGGACTGCCTCGATCTGCTCCAGCGAGCTCAGCGAGCTGAGCTGCAGGTCCGCCTCCGGATGAGTCCGGCGGAATTCCCGCAGCGAGTCGGGAACGACGCCGTGCCACGACGCGCTCTCCGTGAAACCCACCCGCAGCGTCCCGATGATTCCGCGCGCCGCACGTTCAGCGCGGATCGCGGCCTCGTTGACGTCTTTGAGAATCCGCCGGCAGTCCTCCAGGAACACCTTCCCGGCTGCGCTCAAGCGAACGCCGCGCGGCAAGCGGTCGAACAGTTGAACTCCAATCTCACGTTCCAGGTCCTGGATCTGACTGGACAGTGCGGGTTGGGCCACGCGCAGCCGTTGGGCGGCACGTCCGTAGTGCTCGTCCTCCCCGACGGCCACGAAATAGCGCAGGTGCCTTAGTTCCATATCGATCGGCTCCGGATATTGCTTCGGTAACGACGGTGTATTGGACAGGTCGACGGCGGAAGCCATAGCGTTTCGTGGGCGGGAGCAATAGGAAGGAGGGTCACGCATGGGTTTGGGCAGGACACTCCAGGCAGCCTCGCTGGCTCTGATCGCTTGCGGGGCGTGGGCCGGCTCGAGCTCCCCCGACTCCGCGCGAGAGGCCGTCGGCCACGTGTCCGCCGCTCCGGATTCCGCGGCTGGTCTCGCCGCGTGGCAACAAGTCTACTCCGTTCTGACCTCTCCCCGCTGCATCAACTGCCACACCGCGACAGGCTATCCGCAGCAAGGCGACGACCGGCATCGCCATTTCGCCAACGTGGTGCGCGGGCCCGACGGCAAGGGTGTTCCTGCGCTCCAATGCGTGACCTGCCATCAGGAGTCGAACGCCGACAGCACCGGCGTCCCGGGCGGGCGTGGCTGGCACCTGGCGCCGTTGTCGATGAAGTGGCAGGACACGAGCGACAACGTCCTGTCCAGCGGCGACGTCTGCCGGGCCATCACCGATCGGTCGAAGAACCACGGTCTCGACGGCCCTGCTCTCGTCAAGCACCACGAAGAAGAGCCTCTCGTTCGTTGGGCTTTCCAGCCCGGCCACAGGATCGACGGCACACCACGGACTCTGCCCCCGCTCACGCATGACGATTTCGTCGCCGCCACGCGCACGTGGGTCGATGCGGGAATGCCCTGTCCCCTGGGACGCTGACCCGGAGATCGTCATGGCAAGCTTCCGACTCATTGTAAACGGTCAGCCCAAAGTGGTGGCGGTCGATCCCGCCACTCCGCTGCTCTGGGTTCTGCGCGAAGAGCTGAAGATGACGGGTACCAAGTACGGCTGCGGAATCGCGGCCTGCGGCGCCTGTACGGTGCATCTCGACGGCATCGCCACGCGCTCCTGCGTGGTTCCAATCTCGCTCGTCGCCGCTCGTCCGATCCTCACCATCGAGGCGATGGCTGAGGATCCCGTCGGCCGCGTCGTGCAGGACGCTTGGGTCGAACACGACGTCGTGCAGTGCGGGTATTGCCAGAGCGGCCAGATCATGAGCACGGTCGCGTTGCTGAAGGCTATGCCACAGCCAGCCGACTCCGACATCGAGGAGTCGATGGGTGGCAATCTCTGCCGCTGTGCGACCTACGTCCGCATCCGCGCGGCGATCAGGAGCGCGTCGCAGCAGCTCGAGGAGCACAAGAGGCGATGAGCGCATCGACCAGTGCAGCGAACGAGCTCCTACTCGACCGGCGCACCTTCGTGCGTGTCTCCGCGACGTTAGCCGGCGGCCTGATGGTCTCGCTTCATCTCGATCTCCCGCTACTGGCGCAAGAGGCCAATCAGGCGGGTTCCGGGTCGAAGGTCTACCCGCCGAACGCGTTCGTCGAGATTCGGGCCGACGGCAAGATCGTGATCCAGGTGAATCGGCTGGAGTTCGGTCAAGGAATCCAAACCGCCCTGCCGATGCTCCTCGCCGAGGAGATGGACGCTGACTGGTCCCAAGTAATCGCTGAGCTGGCGCCGGCGGCTGACGTGTACAAAGACCCGATCTACGCCCTCCAGATGGTGGGAAGCTCGCTCTCCATCGCCAACTCGTTCCAGCAGTACCGCGAGCTGGGCGCCAGGACGCGCGCCGTGTTGGTGGCGGCCGCCGCCCAACGGTGGAAGGTGTCCCCCGAGCTGTGCCGCACCGAGGCCGGCGTCGTGCACGGTCCCGGCGGCCAGGCGGCCCGGTACGCCGAGCTGGCGGAAGCGGCGGCGAAGCAAGCGGTACCTGCCACCGTGTCGCTCAAGGATCCTTCGGCGTTCCGTCTCGTCGGCCGCAGGGTCCGACGGCTCGACAGTCGCTCCAAGGGCGACGGCTCGCTCAGGTTCGGCCTCGACCTCGATCTCCCTGGTATGAAAACGGCCGTGGTCGCACGCCCGCCCGTGTTTGGGGCCGGCGTGAAGGGCTTCGATGACAATGGGGCGCGCCGCATCTCGGGCGTCCACGATGTGTTCGAGATCCCGCTCATCCGAGGCAGCGGGGTGGCGGTCGTGGCGGACAGGTTCTGGACCGCGAAGCAGGCACGCGACCGCCTCGCGATCGACTGGGACCTCGCCACCGTGGAACGCGCCGACACCGCACGGCTTCTCACGAGATACAGGGACCTGGCGCGCATGCCCGGCAAGGTCGCGACAAGCCGTGGCGACAAGAAGAAGATCGACTCGTTCCCCGCTTCTGACCGTATCGTCGCGGAGTATGACTTTCCCTACCTCGCGCACACGCCGATGGAGCCGTTGAACACCACGGTCCGTTTCGACGGCGACCGTGCCGAGGCCTGGGCCGGTTCGCAATTCCAGACAACCGATCAGGCCGCCATCGCTGAAGTACTCGGTCTGAAGCCGGAGCAGGTGACGTTCCACACCATGATGGCCGGCGGTGGCTTCGGACGCCGCGCCACTCTCGACAGCCACGTGGCGCGAGAAGCCGCCACCATCGCCAAGCGCTTTCGCGGCACTCCGGTCAAGCTGGTCTGGTCCAGGGAAGACGACGTCCAGGGCGGGTACTACCGCCCGATGCACGTGCACCGCGTCGAGATCGGCGTCGGCCCAGACGGGATGCCGCTCGCGTGGCGGCACGTGATCGTCGGCCAGTCCATCACGGCGGGAACGGCATTCGAGTCTCTCGAGGTGAAGGACGGCGTCGACAGCACCGCCGTCGAAGGCACGATCGACACTCGCTACGACATTCCCAACTTCCACGTCTCGGCGCACCACCCGACCGTGAACGTGCCCGTGCTCTGGTGGCGCTCGGTCGGACATGGCCACAGCGCCTTCGTGATGGAGACGCTCGTCGACGAGCTGGCGACACGAGCCCAGGCCGACCCGATCGCCTACCGCCGCAAGCTCCTCAAGGCGGATGCCAAGCGGCTGCGTGCGGCGCTGGATCTCATGGACGAAAAGAGCGCGGCGTGGCGCACCACGCTGCCTCCCGGGCACGCCGCCGGCATTGCATGCCACGAGGGCTTCGGCACCACGGTCGCCTGCGCGGTGGATGTTTCCATCGCGGGCGGGAGGCCCCGCATCCACCGGGTGACCGTGGCGGTCGACCTGGGCGTCGCCGTCAATCCCCTCGGCGTGGAGAGCCAGTTCCAGGCGGGAGTCGCGTTCGGGCTCTCGCAGCTCATGGCCAAGGGAGCGATCACGCTCAAGGACGGACGGGTGGAGCAGCGGAACTTCGATGGCTACACGCCGCCGTACATGGTGGATGCACCCCTCGCCGTGGACGTGCATATCGTGCCGAGTGGCGAGGCACCCTCCGGATGCGGCGAGCCGCCCGTGCCGGTGATTTCACCGGCCGTCGTGAACGCGTTGACGAGGCTGACCGGCCGTCGCTATCGCAGCCTGCCGCTAGTCACTGTGTAGTGAGCTCCGCACCAAGGAGGTCCAGTCATGAGCAAGCACGTGGCCATCAGCCCCGAGGAAGCCGCAGATCGCATCGCCATCCGCGAGCTCGTCGAAGCGTATGCGCACTGCGCCGATCGACGCGATGCCGCAGGCCAGATGGCTCTCTTCACCGCGGACACCCACTTCGTGGTGTACATGAACGCCAAGGATCCGAGTCCGTCGCAGGAGCTCAACTCGCGCGAGGCCCTCGCGCCGGTGTTCGCCGCACTCAACCAATACGACGCGACGACGCACTTCGTAGGCCAGAGCACCGTCTTCAAACTCACGGCCGATCGGGCCACCGGCGAGGCGTACTGTCTCGCGCACCACGTCACCGTCGAAGGCGCCAAGCGGCGCCTGATGCTCGCCTCGCTCCGTTACTACGACACGTTCGTGAAGCGGGACGGCTCGTGGCTTTTCGCCGAGCGCCTTCTCTACGTTGACTGGCAGGAGGAACGTTCGTTGGCATGAGACGAAGCGGGGGGCAGCCGACGGCTCGTTCTCGAAAACCGCGACATCCGAGAGCTGGTTGACTCGCCGCGATCCGTCCCCGGCTGATCCAACGACGCGGGCCGTGGGCGCAAGCAAGCTCGAGCCTGTGAGACCCGGGGTTCGCTCCGCCGTTCACCATCACTCCCGTCCGATGGTGGGACGCGATCCGGACGAGGCGCATCGTGTGGCGACCCCGCTCGAGCTGCTCTTCGACCTGACGTTTGCGACGAGCTTTGGTCTGGCAGCGGAGCAGCTGGCCTCGGCCGTCTCGAACGGCCGCTACGTCGCCGCATTGCTCGGCTTCGGCCTTGCGAGCTTCGCCATCTGTTGGGCATGGGCCGAATTCTCGTGGTTCTCCTCGGCCTTCGACACGGATGACTGGATCTTCCGTGTCCTCGCCATGGTGCAGATGATCGGCGTCTTGGTGCTGGCCATCGGCCTGCCACGCCTGTTTGCGTCGCTCGCGCGTGGGCAGCGCCTCGACAACTCCGTCATGGTGCTCGGCTACGTGATCATGCGCGTTGCCCTGGTGCTGCAGTGGCTGCGCGCGGCGCGCGACGATACCGCACGCCGCCGCGCTTGCTGGATCCATGCCGCCGCCATCGCGAGCGCCCAGGCTGGCTGGGTGGTCCTGATCGTCGTGCGCTTTTCCACTGCGTTCGCCTTCACTCTTGGCGGCATCCTCGTGCTAGTCGAGCTCTGTGGTCCTGTCCTCGCCGAGCGCCAGGGTGGCGGCACACCGTGGCATACGCATCACATCGTGGAGCGGCACACCCTCTTCGTCCTCATCGCGCTGGGAGAGGGGATCGTGGGAGCGACCGCCGCACTCTCGGCCGTGGTCGACAGGCAGGGATGGGACCTGGACGCGGCGCTCGTGGGCATCGCCGGCACCGGGCTCACATTCGGCATGTGGTGGCTCTATGACCTGGTGCCGTCGGCGCGGATGCTTCGTGCGCACCGTGATCGCGCTGCCGCCTGGGGCGTCGGGCAGATCATCATCGTCACTTCGACCGTCGCGACCGGGGCAGGGCTGCGCGTCGCCGCGCGCTCCATCGCCGGTCAGGCTCGCATCACCGCGCTCGCAGCCGTGCTCAGCGTCGCCATGCCGGTCGCGGTCTATCTCGGCGTTGTCTATGCCATGTATTGGTTTCTGGTGCGCCGGTTCCATCGCTTCCACGCGTGGCTGCTCGTGGCCAGCGCTGGGGTCGTCGCCCTAGCCATCGTCGGGGCGCCGTGCGGCATCGACATGGCCAGATGCCTCGTAGTGCTCATGCTCGCACCGGCCGTCACGGTCGTCGGGTATGAGTTGCTCGGTTACCGGCAAGACGTAGAGGTCCTCACCCACTGAGGGCGTCGGACTGTCCACCCCTGCAGGGGGTCGTCGACAGAGCCGCGCCGCCCCTCAACGCTGCTTGGCTTCGCGGTAGGCGAGCTCGACAAAGGAGTCCATCGCTTGCTGAAAAGCGGCACCGTCTTCCTTGTCGTCGCCCAGGATCTCAGCACGCTGCGCGCTGAGGTCAACCATCTTCTTCACGTCCTCGAGCGAGACCACCAGATTCCGGTCTAGCGCGGTCTCGACCCGCTCGACGATCATGTTGAACAAGTCGCGCAACTGCAGAATGAACCTCGAGTCGTGCATCATCTCCCCGTGCCCTGGCACGATGGTCTGAGCGCCGAGGGTGGACAGTCGCTCGAGGGTGCGGATCCATTCCTTCGGATAACCGTCGAACGTGAAGGGGACCGGGTGCACCACTAGATCGCCGGTCGCGAGAATCTTCTCCTTCGGCAAGTAGGCAATCGCATCGCCGCCTGTATTGCCGCGGCCCATGAATGCGACGAGCACCTCTCGGCCCCCGAGATCGATCGTCAGCTGGTCGTCGAACGTCAACGTCGGCGACTGGTTGACCCAAGCACGGGCATCGGCCATGACCTTGTCGACCTGGGCGAGAGTCCGTCTCGCGCGCGTCTTGCGCTCCTCGGAAAGTGGCTGACCGTCCGCCTCCTTTCCGCTCTCGAGCTCATTCGCCAGCTGCTTCCCGGTGTGCTCGATGGAGGCCCGGATCAGGGTCGCGTTGGAGGAGGAGTTGGCCTCCAGCCGTCGCTTGGTTTCGTTCGTCGCGACGACGTCCGCTCCCGGGAACGCCTCGAGATAGGCGCCATTGCCCGCGTTGTGATCGTGATGCCAATGGGTATTGAGCAGGTAACGGACCGGCAGGCTCGTCCACTTGCGGATCTGGGCGATGTCGGCCTTGGCCTGCCAGGCCACGAAGCACGAGTCCACGACGAAGACGGACCTCGTGCCAATGACCACTAAGGTGTTCCCGCTCACCCACCCTGGGAGGGGATCGGCGTGACGAATCTCATAGACGCCATCGGCGAGTTTCGTGATCGTCCGCTCGCTGGTTTGCGAGGAGTCCGCAGTCAGCGGTGACGCGGCGCCGGCGGCAGCCGCGAGGCAGAGAAGCAGCGACCTGGGGAGGGAGTGGTGGCGGTGCATCTCGTCTGTACGTACTGGAGCTGCCACAGGTTTCGAGGATTCATAGCTCGAGGCCCGTGCTGGTGTGCCACAGGTGTGCCACAAGAGAATCTCTCTGTTTGATGTGGTGCTGTAAAGTATTGCAAACATTGGAGCCGACGAGGAGGCGCGCAAGCTCGCGCGGCAGCACCTGGCCGCGGTCGGCCGCGGCGGCGACCCTTCCGAGGAACGCCATCGCGCGCAGCAGGCGGTTGACAATGGTTGACGCCCGTTAGACAATCAGTAGAGAAGCTGGGTACCGCACTGGATGCGGAGGTTCTCGCCGCGGGTGGTCGCCACGGAGAATGTACGCTCGCTGTCGCGGCTTCCCGAGCTCACCGTGGTACGCGCCGAGGCGACGGGATATGCCACGCGTTCCCTGAGAAGCACAATCCTGCCTCTAGATAACGCAAGCTGCATTCAACAATAACCGAGCAGAAGCCATGACAAACGGTGTATCGACCTTGTTACTGCGCAACCTTAGTGACGTCTTTGCTGAGATCGATCCAGTGCGCCGGCGGAAGGCGATCGACGAGATCTGGCATGAAGACGGTGTGTTCTACGACCCGAACAGTGGCCCTCATCGCGGCCGCGATGAAATCGACCGCATCGCCGGCAAGGTCAAGGCTACTCATCCCGACTTCCGATACCAACCGATCTCTGCGCCCGAGGAGATCGGCGATGGGGGACGGGTCCGTTGGGTGTCCGGCACGCCAGGCAAACCGCCCGAGTACGCCGGAACCGATTTCGTCGTCGCCCACGACGGCAGAATTGCAGCCCTCTATATGTTTCTCGACGAGCTCCCTCCCCCGCGGCCGGGGGCTTAGGCCTGCGCGTTCGCCGCGGATTCGGCGCGCAAACGTCTGGAGCGCGCGCAGCTCCTCGTCGCTGATGTGCAGCAGCGAGCGGTCGCGGAGATCGCGCAGGACCCAGTAGGTATGCCCTGCTTGGTCGGCGTCGAAAACGGACAAGAACTTAACTCCGTCCGCGTGGAGAGATCATCTGCTGGCCACCGGCCCCCAGCCCGAGCCGGCCTTCACCTGGCATCCGTCTCCATCATCGCTTTCTGCAGGGCATGCCTGCCCTGACCCAGGCTTCCAACGCCTCGACGAACTTCTGATGCGAGATAGGTGGAGTCGTGCGGTGGGCGCCAGGAGCCCAAGCCCAGAGGACGAGCGGATCTGCCTTCATGTGCTCGATGACGTCCTCGCCCGCTCTACGGCCGCCGTTCCGGGCGGGGTCCTTCATCTGCTCGCAGATCTGTTCCGCGCTAAGGCCCTCCCACTTCATGGACAAGGGCGCCAGGCGCCAGGCGCCACCCCCGGCACGAAACCGTCGGCCGTGTTCGTAGCCTGATGGCAGGTCTGGCATGTCTGCGTCGGCGCGCCGTGGCCGTCCCTGCCGCGCACGACGAGCGGTTGATGACGAATGGCGGCGTCGGTCTGTCTGGGGGAGTCGACTTGATGACAGTTCATGCATCTCGGATGCATGACGACGCTCGCGATCGGGTCGAATGACCCGGGATCGGCCGCTTGGGCCGCTTCGCCGCGACTGAACGCGGCGAGCCCGACGACCACGATCAAGGGCACGAGGATGCGCATCGGTTCGTCCTCAAGCCGACCGGAGGCGGTCCGGCTTCAGTGGCAGCTTCCGGATTCGCTTGCCGGTGGCCGCAAAGACCGCGTTGGCGATCGCCGGCGCCGTGACCGCCGTGCCTGGCTCGCCGATCCCGCCTGGCGCCTCGGCGCTCCGCACCAGATGCACTTCGATGGCCGGCGCCTCATTGATCCTCACCACGCGGACATCATGGAAATTGGACTGCTCCACGCGGCCGTTCTTGAGCGTCACCTCGCCGTACAGGGCGCCGCCGACGCCGAAGATGACTCCACCCTCGATCTGCGCCTTGACGGTGTCCGGATTCACCACGGTGCCGCAGTCGACCGCGCAGACGATCCGGTGCACGCGCACCTCGCCGGATTCCGACACCGAGACCTCGGCAACCTGCGCCAAGTAGGTGTGCCACCCGCTGTAGAGGAGCGCGACGCCGCGGGCGCGGCCCGCCGGCGCCGCGTGGCCCCAACCGGCTGCCTGCGCCGCGACGTCCAGCACCGCCCTGGCCCGCGGCGACTTCCCGAGCAGCGAGCGGCGATACTCGACGGGATCCTGCTTCGCGGCGGCAGCCAGCTCGTCGATGAAGCTCTCGATCACGAACGTATTGTGAGTGACTCCGACACCCCGCCAGAAGCCGGTCTTGACGATGGGCTCCTCATGGCGGACGTACTCGACCCGGATCGCCGGGATGTCGTAGACCAGCTGCACCGCGCCGTCCAACGCATCGCCGTCGAGTCCGCCCTTGAACGCAGGCGGCGCCCAGCGCGCGAAGATCGACGGTCCGACGAGCCGGTGCATCCAGGCGATGGGCCGTCCCCGCTCGTCCAGTCCCGCCGACAACCGATCGTAATAGTACGGGCGATACACGTCGTGCCGCACGTCTTCCTCGCGGGTCCACACGACCTTCACTGGTCCCTCGACCTGCCGAGCGATGCGCACCGCCTGCGTGACGTAATCGACTTCCAGGCGGCGGCCGAACCCGCCGCCGAGGAGATGATTGTGCACGACGACCTTCTCGAGCGGCAGACCGGTGACTTCGGCGGCCGTCGCTCGAGCGCGGCTCAGTACCTGCGAACCGGTCCATACCTCGCAGCCGTCGGGCCGCACGTGCACGGTACAGTTGATCGGCTCCATGGCCGCGTGCGCGAGGAAGGGGACCGCGTACTCCGCCTCCAGCTTGCGCGGCGCACCGGCGATGGCCGCGGCGGCATCCCCCTCCCTGCGCGCCACCACGCCCGGCGACCGCGCGGCCTCCGCGAGCCCCTTCAGGATGTCGTCCGTGCCCAGGGTTGCGTTCGGCCCGTCGTCCCAGCGGAGGTCGAGCGCCGCCAGGCCCTGTGTCGCCGCCCACATGTGATCGGCGACGACGGCGACCGCGTCGTCGAGGCGAACGACCTGGCGCACGCCGCTGATCGCCATCGCCTTGGCGTCGTCGAGGCGCCTCAGCCTGCCGCCGAGCACCGGGCTCGCGGCGACCGTCGCGATCTTCATTCCGGGCAGGCGCACGTCGATGCTGTAGAGCGCCGTGCCATTCACCTTCGATGGGCTGTCGAGCCGCTTGGCCGGAGTCCCGATGAGCTTGAAATCTTCCGGCCGTTTGAGCGCGACATTGTCCGGCACGGGCAGTGCCGCGGCCGCGGCGGCGAGCGCGCCGTACCCGATGCGGCGGCGGCTGGGCGTGTGGATCACCGTTCCTCGCTCCGCGCGGCAGGACGCGGGCTCGACGTTCCACCGTCTTGCAGCCGCGGCGACGAGCATCGTCCTCGCGGTCGCGCCCGCCCGCCGCAGCGGCTCGTAGAGGTACTTCACCGACGACGAGGCCCCGGTCATCTGGAAGCCGACGAGGGGATTGCCGTAGCGCTTGTCGTCAGGCGGCGCGTGTTCGAGCTCGACCTGGTCGAGCCCGACCTCGAGCTCCTCCGCCAGGAGCATGGGCATCGACGTATAGACGCCCTGTCCCATCTCGACCTGGCTCATGATCAGGGTCACGCGCCCGTCCACGCCGACGCGGACGAACGCGTTCGGCGCAAACGCCGGCGGTGTGGCCGGCGCGGCCGCTGCGGCCAAGCGTGTCCCCGCCTCGAGGTGCCACCCGAGCAGCAATCCGCCGCCGGCGGCGGCGCTGGCAACCAGGAACTCCCGGCGAGATACCCGGCCCACGGTCAGCCCTTCTCCTCGACGCTCGATGGTGTCTGCGCCGCGCGCTTGATCGCTTCGCGGATCCGCGGGTACGTGCCGCAACGGCAGATGTTTCCCGACAGCGCCTGGTCGATATCGGTATCGCCAGGCGAGGGTATCTCCTCGAGCAACGCAGCGGCGGCCATGACCTGGCCGGACTGACAGTAGCCGCACTGCACCACTTCGAGGTCGAGCCAGGCCCGCTGGACCTTCTTGCCGACGGGAGTTGCGCCGATGCCCTCGATCGTGGTGATGGCATGGCCCACGGCGGCGCGCACGGGCGTAACACAGGCTCGCCTGGGCGCGCCGTCCAGATGAACGGTGCACGCGCCGCAGAGTGCGACGCCACAGCCGAACTTGGTGCCGGTCATTCCGAGCACGTCGCGCAAGACCCACAGCAACGGCATGTCCAGCGAGACGTCGACCGCGTGCGGCTTGCCGTTGATGCCGAGTGTGACCATTGTCGATCTCCCACGGCCCACATCCGGAAGGCTGCTGCTCATGGAAGGCTCCTACGAGAGCTTGTGGGCGCCAGAGACCACGAGGTGAGCGTAGGGGCTTCGGGCCTCCGGGGATATCACGTCTTTCCATGATGGACAATGGATCGCGCAGGCGCTTTCGTGCGTTTACGCAGATCATCCATCATATAGCTCGGTTTACGGTGCGCAGGAACTTCACGATCTGGTCACTGACCTCGGCAGAGGCTTCGTGTTGAACCCAGTGGCCAACATTGTCGATTTCGAGATTCCCCACGAGACCAGGAAGGCTGGCGCGGAGTTTCTCGAAGGGTGGATAGAGCTCCCCCAAGCCATCCGCCCTTCCCGCAATGTAAAAGGAACGCTGGGTGATCTTCGCGCCCTTCCAGGCCCCGGAAAGATAGAAATACGGTTCAGCTGCGCGGTAGTAGTTCAGGGCACCGTGAAAGCCAGTACGCTGAAATTCGGCTACGTTATGAGCGACATAATCTGATTCAGCCCATGACGGCAACGGCCCCGGAGCTGGACGATGAAGGCTTCGTGCAGGATCCATAGGGCTCCACCGCGTGTCGGCTGGAGCAGAACCAGATGCCCAATACAGAATCCCTGGAATAGTGACTGCGGCATCAGCCCAAATGTGATCGGCGTCCGGTCTGATCTGTTCGAACATGTAGAAATCGTTTTGATGGCCAGTCCTCCGCATGCGCTCGAAAGTGCTGACATCGCCCCGCGGAACGTACGGAACGCTAATGCCCAGAACCGCTTTAAATCGATCAGGGCGCATCAGTGCCGCGTTCCACGCGTGAGCTGCACCCCAGTCATGGCCCACGATGACAGCGCTGGACACATTTAGCGCATCGAGCAATCCAACCAGATCGCCGGCCGTATGGAGCGGCGTGTACAAGGTTGCGTCCGCCGGAGCTGAGCTGCGCCCATAGCCACGCATATCAGGAGCAATAGCTCGGAATCCGGCTGACGCGACCGCTTTCATCTGCCGGCGCCACGTATAGGACGTATCTGGAAACCCGTGACAGAAAAGAACGGCAGGTCCCTCTCCTTGCTCAGTTACGTGCAAGGAGATGCCGTTCGTGGCGATGTCGTACTCTTTGAGAACGTGGCCCTCGGCACCTCCGAGACCTGCCGCTCCGGCTATTCGACCCAGCAGCAGACTTGCACCAACAGCAGTCCCACCCGCGAGGACAGCGCGGCGAGAGATAGCTGGCTCAGGAATCACGGCACTCAAGTCTTCTGGTGAATTGCTTCCTACCTTTGTCTCATTGGTGTTCATGACATTCTCCCAGGATGATCACATTACAGACGTGTCACAACTGACCACGACTTCAGCGAAGGGAAAGCACCGTTAGGCATATCGCGGCACGTAAACGGAAGCCAATTTTGTGATAAACGACCTTCGCGCCATTCTCAGATTTGACGTGAAGAATAGGGGTCTTTCCCGCTGCCAGAATCTGAGCTGCCAGGAACGTCGTGAGGGCCCGCGCATATCCGCGGCCCCGAAATTCGGGATGAGTGCACACCCCGCTGATTTCGGCAAACGCAGTGGATTGTAAGCGCTCGCCGGCCATTGCGACCAACCGCCCATCGCTCGCGCGTATCCCGAAATAGCTCCCCATCTGGATTGTTTGCGGCAAGAACGGGCCAGGCTCGGTGGCCGCGGTGAGCTCCAGCATTTCGGGAACGTCCGTCGTCCCGAGCGGAAGCGGCGCCACAGGCGGGAGGAACAGTGACGCCTCACAAATCATCTGGTCGATCCACCGGGAGCGGTCGACTTGCCAGTCGCCGGGGACGTCGAGGGGACTGGCGGTAAATAGCGCGACGTGCTCGCCGGGACTGACCAGCCCTTGTAGATCGGCGAAGGCCTCATTCGTGGGATGAAGCAAAGCCGCCAGCGGTGAAACATCCGGCGGATATCGTCGCGCAAGGCCATTCGAGCGGGCAAGGGGCCGGTGTTCCGTCGTCAGCGCGAACCAGATCGGGTTGTCGAGAGACTCTAACATCGGTTGCGCGTGATCGTCTTGCATGACATCGTCCTTACCTAGGCGGCGGCATCCTCGAAGAACTTTATCATCTTGGCGTCGAGCAGAGCGGGCACAGACGACGGCTTCATCTCCGGGAATTTGCTGAAGAATGACACCTGTTGGTCCATGTCGATCCGTGTCTGCTCGCCGTCCCGCTGGGACACGCAGATGCGGACGGGAACGCCCAGCCCGGCGGCACCGCTGTACTCGAACAGGCCACGTGCGATGCCAGCGTTCCCGACGAGGTAGAACTTTGACTCGATCGGAATCCCCGCAAGCCGCATCGTGGAGCCCTGTTCGAAGTCAAAGAAGATGGAGAAGGGCTTGGAAGTAGAATCGACGTAAGCGTCGACACCAGCGCGATCGCCGTGCGTCACATATTCCATCAGTTTGGGGATGTGGAAGCGCGGTAAGGCCCTCTCGATCGCCTCAGTAACCTCGAAGAAGGACTTACGCGAGCGTATGGTGACGAGGACCCCATCGAACTTGGTCGTCGTCGTCGGTCCGGACACTTCCCCTGCATTGTCTGTGCTTTTCATTAGTACCTCTCCTTCACAACTCTTCGTTACGCGCGCCACCATCGGCGAGAAGCAGATGAAGTGGGGTCAGCGGACCAAGCTCGATGAACTCGTGCTTCATGAGGCCCGCTTGACCCAAAGGCAGCTCTTCCATCAGGGCACGCGCCTCTTCGAGCGAGGTCACGTTCAAGAGGAACACGGGGCCTGTCTGCGTCTGGCGAATCCACCATTGGTCGATCTTCCCAGCCAGATACAATCGAAGCGTAGCCGGCACTTCCTTGGGAAAGATCTCCTTCAGTTGTTCCGGTGTTGGAACCTTCGTGAATTGTCCTATGGCCAGAATCCTTGTTGTGGGGACTACAGGGAAAGGGTGCTTAGGCTGTTCCTTGGTGTTAGTCGCATTGTCTTGAACTTTCTCCATATACAGCTCCTATCTGACCTGCTCGCGGGCGTCGTTCTATGTGCCAAAAGTCTTCTTCTCGGACCCATCGCACGCGGTGGGCGGAGTACGCCTCTGCGGCATCCTCCCGGATGAGATGCCCCCGGCTGGTGCTGCTAATGCAAGGCTCCTACGAGAGTTAGTGGGCGCCAGAGGCGCGCCGCGACCACGAGGTCAGCGTAGGGGCTTTGGGCCTCCGGGGATATCACGCCTTTCCATGATGGACAATGGATCGCGCAGGCGATAACCTGTGGCCCGTGGGCCCAGCGTGTATGGCGAGACCGTGAGGCAGATCGACGTGCCCCCCCGACGCTGGTCGCATGACTCGATTGTCTATGTAGTCGACGATGACGTTCGCATGCGTGAAGAGGTCGTGCCTCAGACCATGCCGTTGGCGTTGGCAGATACCTTGGGTACCTCCTGGATGACGTCCCAGTGCTCGACGATCTTGCCATCCTTCAGGCGGAAGAAGTCCGCAAACGCTCGTCCCGGGTTTTCTGGATTGTCGGGTTCGAGATTGACGTACGAATGGGTTGCGACCAGATCGCCCTCCGCGAGGACTCGCTTGATGTCTAGCCTCATGTTCGGGTACTGGCCCCGCAGCAGGTGCACGCCCCGGATGAACTCGTCGGGACCGTCTGCGACTGTCGGGTTGTGCTGTATGTACCCTGGGACCAAGTAGTCGGCGGCCGCCTTCTCGGGATCGCCTGCGAACGCCGTCGTGTAGTAATCGACCACGATCTGCTTGTTGTTTGTTAGATCCGTCACGGGACCCTCCTGTTCTAGTCGAAGTTGCCCCTCGGCGCTCACGCGCCCGTGCGGCGGCCCTTGTAATCCATGAGCTGCAGCGTTACGCCGAACGTCGTGTGCGGCACGGTGAAGATGAAGCGGACCTCGCCGGCGTCGACCTCGCCCTCCAGGGCGACGCCTCGGCGTGTCAGTTCGGCCTTGGCGTCTTCGAGGTCGTCGACTTCAATCCCGAAATGGCCGATGACCGCAGTCTCGCCATCCTTGAGCTTCGGCATGCCGAAACCCGCATTGCGCACCTCAATCAACTCCAAGGTCGATTTACCGCACAGCAGAACTTGCAAGTCGATGTCAGCGGTGACAAAACGCTTGCCAACAGCTCTGCCATCAAGGGTGTCGCCCGCCCGAGCGAAGGCTTCGTCGAGATCGCGCACGACGATTCCGATGTGATCCAACCCAAGTAGCTTCATGACCTCAGTCCTCCTCTGTCTCGCTGTTTTCTTAGTTGATGTGATACGCACGTTGCTCTCAGTGGACGCCGAGTCAGGCGTGTGTGACCATTGTCGATCTCCCAGGTCAGCGTAGGGGCCTTGGGCCTCCGGGGATATCACGTCTTTCCATGATGGACAATGGAGCGCGCAGGCGATAACCTATCGCCCGTGGGCCGAGCGCGTATGGCGAGACCGTGAGACAGATCGACGTGCCCCCCCGAAGCTGGTCGCAAGACTCGATTGTCTACGTGGTCGACGATGACGGTCGCATGCGTGAGGCGTTGCGCGAGCTCTTCACGTCTCTGAACATGTCGTCCGCCACGTTCGGATCAGTCGCCGAGTATCGCGCGTATGCGAAACCCGATCTGCCGGCATGCCTCGTCCTCGACGTTGAACTGCCGGACATCAACGGCTTGGATTTCCAGCGTCAGCTTGGCGACTCGTACCACCCGCCGATCGTGTTCATCACCGGACACGGTGACATTCCGTCCTCCGTTCGCGCCATCAAGGCCGGCGCCGTCGACTTCCTCTCGAAGCCCTTCAGCCAACCCGATCTCATGGCGGCGATCGGCGCGGCCATCGCGCGCGACCGACATGCGCGGCAGGAGAGAGACGAACGGACTCGACTGCAGCAGCGTTATGCCTCGCTCACGCCGCGCGAGAGCCAGGTGCTGCCCTTGATCGTGAGCGGCCTTCTGAACAAGCAGGCGGCGGCGGACCTTGGCATCAGCGTAGTCACCCTCCAGATTCATCGCAGCCGCATCATGCAGAAGATGGAGGCGGGGTCTTTCGCCGACCTCGTTCGAATGGCCGGGCAGTTGCAGATCGCGCTCGAGCGCCGGAAGCGGCAATGACATGGCCGATTCCACCCGCTCCGTGGTGGCCGTCGTCGACGACGACCCTCGAACGCTCGAGTCTCTCGCCGATTTGCTGGAGGCAGCTGGCTACGATGTGCGCTTGTATTCGTCAGCCACATCGCTCTGCGAGCGTGGAGCGTTATCCGACATCGATTGTTTGATCTCCGACATCGGCATGCCGGATATGAATGGGATCGAGCTGCGACGAGTGGCGTTGTCAGCGCGGCCGGAGTTACCGGTGATCCTCATTACGGGACGTCCCGAGCTCCGGGCGCAGCATGCCCCGATCATCGAGCGCGATCGGTACTTTGAAAAGCCGTTCGATGGTCAGCAACTCCTGGCAGCCATCCAGGCGGCGCTAAGGCGTGTCTAGGCTTGGCTCGCCATATCGTCGGAACTCAGCGACAGAGTAAAACTGAACGTCGTCCCAGCTTCCTCGTTGGCGGTGGCCCAGACCCGGCCGCCATGGGCTTCGACGATCGAGCGACAGATAGAGAGCCCTATCCCCATGCCCGACGCCTTCGTACTGAAGAAGGGTTCGAAGATCAGCGCCGGATCTTTGACGCCGGCACCGTGGTCGCGGACCTGGATGAGGATCTCTGATTCCTTGCGTCGTGATGTGAGCACGAGCAACTTTGCGTGATCCGCCAGGCCGACCATCGCCTCGATGGCGTTATGAACAAGGTTGATGAGCGTCTGTTGGATTTGGACGGGATCAGCCGCGATCAGTGGCAGATCGGACTCCAAGTCCGCTTCCACGGTGATGCTGTTGTCACGGAGCTCATCCGCGAGCACCCGGAGCACCTCCGCGACAGTCTGATTCACATCCATGACCGCCTTCACCGGGGGAGCCTCTTTGAAGAGGGCACGAATTCTCCGCACCACTTCGGCCGCGGAATGCCCGTCCCGGATGATCCGTTCGAGTGTCACCAGGGCCCGCTCGAGATTCGGAGGATCATGCGCGAGCCAGGTCTGGCACGCGTGGGCATTCGTCACGACGGACGCCAGCGGCTGGTTTATTTCATGAGCAATCGACGCAGAGAGCTCGGCGACAGTCGCGATCTGCATGGCAGCGGACAGCTTTCGCCTGGTGCTGCGCAGTGCTTCCTCCATTTCCCGGTGAACGTCGACGTCCGTGAGCAACCCGTACCATCGAACAATGTGGCCTTGATCGTCGAGCAGTGGATCTATGCGGATGTGGACCCAACGGTAGATCCCGTCGCAGCGCTTCAAGCGGTGATCGAGCTCCATCGGCTGGCCGAGTGCATTACACCGTAGCCACTCGTTCATCACCATCTCTCGCTCGTCCGGATGAATGAGGCTCAAGCCGCCGAAGCCCCTGATCTCGTCAACGGTCGCACCCGTGAAATCGAGAAAGCGCTTATTCGCGTATTGCTGGCCCGCTGAATCGGCGACGACGATCATTCCGGGAACGCTGTCGATCAATTGGCGAAGCTCGCGTTCGCTCTCACGCAGCGCTTCCTCCGCGCGCCTTCGGTCATCGATGTTTGTCTGCAGAACGCACCAACGAATGATGCGTCCTTCCGCGTCCCGCACCGGGAGACCTTGCACATGGAACCACCGGTAGACGCCATCGGCGCCCCGTTGGCGGAGCTCGATGTCGTACGGCTGCCCGCTTTCGAGTGACCGGCTCCATACGGCAATCACGCCAGGAAGATCATCAGGGTGAACGGCATCCGTGCTCGCCCATTCCTTCAGCTCTTCGATGGTCTTGCCGAAGTAGTCCAGGACCGCGCGGTTGACGTCTTCGACCGCTCCGTCAGGTGTCATGACCGCGAAGAGAGCGGAGATCCCGTTCACCATCTGGCGAAGAGTGAGCTCGTTCTGCACCGAGTCACCTCTGACGGCGCCTGCACGGCCGCTGAAGCTTAGGGAGCTGGCACCGGGGGCGGGATTTGAACCCACGACCACCTGATCCACAGTTAGCTCAAGCCCTTAGCCTCTCCCACCCTTTACCTCCCTAAACTCAGCGTACGGTTGGACTTAGCTAGATCGGAGGGCCTGGGTCCCGGACCAGGGTCCCCCGAATTACCCCCGTTTCCGCGGGGGAACAAGTACAACTTAGTACAACCCTCGGTCCGGCCCAAAGGGAGGCCACCCCGATGCCTAGACGCTCAGCCCGTCGCACCGCCTTTCCTCGAATCAACCTCGAGGTTGTGCGCTTCGCCTTCGACCACCTCGCCGGGGGCAGCCCGTACTTCATCCGGGAGACCGGCAGGGACGCCATCAGGGGCTGCATGCTCCGGGTGCAGCGTCAGACCGTCGAGCTCGGCACACGCCTCGACGGCGGCACCCGCTGGCACCGCGTGTCGAAGGTCGACCCGGAGATGTCGATCGACGAACTCGAGTCCGCGCGCCAGGCCGTTCGCCGCGCCATCCGCTCTGTCGAAGACGAAGAAGAGGAACCCGATCTGCGCTTGGGTAGGCGGATGACCGTCCAGGAGCTCTGGCAGCGGTTCAGGGCCGAGTACATCCGTAAGAAGTCAGAGAAACGCTCCGCGCGCACGTTGGAGTTCTACGACTACATTTGGGGACACCACCTGCTTCCCCGGCTTGGCCCAGACCACCTCAGGGACGTCACCGTATCTCGCGTCGAGGAGCTGACCGAGGAGATCGCAGAGCAAGTCCACACCTCGCGGCCGTGGGCCGAAGGCCGCCACACGGCCAACCATTGCCTCCTCCGGGCCAGAACGGTCTTCGAGTTCGCACGCCGAAAAGGGTGGCTCCTCAAGAACCCCTTCCTCGAGGTGGACCCCTACGACTTGCTCAGCTCCCAGGCGTATCTGCGCGACCAGGATCTCGCCGTCGTCGGTGAAGCCCTCCGCGAGATGGAGGATCGCGCGCGCCGCTCGACGCCCCTGTCCCGCCACATCCCCTCGCTTGCGGCACTGTACGCCGTACGGATCGCCCTCTACACGGGCTGCCGCCATCGGACGGAGCTTCTCGTCGGCAAGCTGACCTGGCTCAAGGAAGACCTCGGCATCCCCCGACTTGAGATTCCCAGGGCCAAGGGAGACCGCGGGCAACACCAGGGGCGTTTCCTCTACCTCGGCCCGCATGCGCTGCACCTCCTTCGGGCCATACCCCGGCCGACCGGCTCGACGCTGCTGGTTCCCGGCCGCCTCGAAGGTCAGCCGCTCAATCGCCTGAATGGCACCTGGAGAGCCCTACTCAAGCAGGCCCGGCTCAGTCTCCGTAAGATGCAGGCAGACTCTCCTGACCCCCTCGACGCGCTCTTGCTCCGGGCTCGGCTGGCGCCTGGAGAGACCGGCGATCGCATCCCCGTGAAGGCGCTTCGGCACACCGCGAAGACAACCCACCCCAGGGTCGGCATCGCGCCCGAGCACTCGGCTCAGCTCCTCGGGCATGAAGCTGCGAGCCTCGGAGAACGGGTCTACCTTCACCATCATGGCCCTTCCCTGGTCAAGGCAGCGGCAGCCTACGAGCACTTCGTGCGTCAGCTTCTCGGCGACATCCCCGCGCACAGCGCCAACATCCTGTCCTTCGGCTCACCGGAGCCTCAGCCGCAGCGGACGCAGGGGTAGCCCGAGAAGCTCCGCGCACTACGGGAGGTGCACTCCGTCCTGGCGACCGGAGGCACCGAGAGGCCCCTGCGCGGCAACATAAACTGGTCCAGCCAGGCGCCGGCCAGCACCTGCCCATCGCTATGCGATGTCTTGTAGTCGCGCTCGTTCAAAGCGAGCGTCGCCTCGGTACCACTCTGCAGCGAAGAAGAACCCGATTGCGAGCAGTGCTGTTGCGAGCTGCTTCACGCCGCCAACGGGTCGCGTGACGCCGAGAAACACTGTCACCCCGCAATGGAGATAGAACCACGCGGAGAACAAGACGGGGCCGGAAACGATGTGAACCCAGGTCGCGATGCGCACGCGCCGCCTGCTCGGCTTCCCGCGGGCCTGCCAGCGCTCTACGATTGCTTGCTCGAGGGACGAGCCGGCCCTTGCGAGGCGCGACCCGATCCGGGTTCGGAAGGAAGCCGGAAGCGCATACCACTCCTTGATGAGCTCGAGCACAGAGCGCACGATTTTGATCATCAAGAACAGTTCCACGATAAGCCGCGGCTCGCTTGGAATCTTCATCGCGTCCTCCAATGTTCGTCTCGATTCGTCCCTTCTCATCATGCCTCCCGCAGTTTACCAGGTGTACATCGACGAACGGGGAGGAGGATTACGTCATCAAATCCAGCCCCCTGGCACGCTACGCTGGAAGTGCGTGGTCTCCTAGCTCCGGCGTCGCCGCTGGCACTTGCTCCCGACCGACCTAGACCTGCGGCCTGGCGACGCGAGCCAGCAGGAGCGCTGCGACCTCCTCATCGACCTTCGGCGCCTGTGCCGGAAGCTCACTGCGAGGCAGCGTCAGCTGGTGCCCCTGCGGTCCAGCGTGGGAATGGGCCTGACAGCAGGTCGCGGCGACCGCTGCCTCCCCCACCCAGGCTGGGTGAGGCGGTCGATCTTCGCGCTGCTGCCGCCGGTCACCGTAGCTCCCTTCCCCACACGCCCCGCCATCCGCGCCGAATTCCTCTGCGCTGTGGCGAAGCACCATGCGCGCTCTCTTGGCCGTGGCTCGAAAGACCGGTGGCGAGGTAATCTATTTTGCTCCGGAGTAACTCGGTCAAGAGGTTACTTGGCAGGCGGCACCGGGCTGCTGCGATACCAGGGCGGGGACTGCCACGCGATCCCGTACGCTTGGCGCAGCGCGTCTTCCACGGACCAGAGAGCACCCTCCACCCATCCCTGGAGCACCGAGTAGCCCTCGCCCACGACGAACAATCCACCGGTGCCGGTGGTGGGGTTCATCGCCCTCGAATTCAGGAGGCTGGGATACGCCGACGCGACATCCACTCCCACGTTCCAGGTGTTGTAGCCGCCGCCAAAGGGATCCGCCCCCCAGTCCATGGCCGCCCCCGCCAGGGGCTCCACAGAGGTGGGAAGGCTGGTAGCGCCTTTGGTAGAGCCTTTACGGATCTGCGTCAGCAGGTTAACGAACTGCGCGTGCGCGGTGGAAAAAAGAGGGTGTCCGGAGAGCGCCGATCCGTCCGTCCACTCGGCGTAGCCGTTGAAGGACACATCGCCGGATGAGCTGGGCCCCCCCTTCTCGGCGCTCAGCAGTCCGGCCCAGTACCCGGCCCGCAGCTCGTCCGTGTAGGCGACCTGGACCAGGGAATATGTGTTCTTTTTCGCGGCATCCGGGAAGGTGCCGAAGTTATAAACTTGCCGTAGCGGCAGGTCGGTGGTCAGCCGGGTGTACATCGGCAGGTCCCCCGCGCCCCCAGGCAGAAAGGCGCCCCACCAGGGTGTCGGCCCCGTGTTCTTGTAGACCAGAAACACCTTCACCATGGGCTCGGGCGTGGCCTGCATGATCTGCTCCGGTTTAATGGGAGCCACTCCAGGGACCACTCCAATCTTCAGGAGCTGCAGGGCCCGCGGGGGCAGCGCCAGGATCAAGTTGTCGGCGTGCATAAGTTCAGGAGTTGTCACCGTGAACCCCTTCAGGTCCTCCGTGAATCCGATCACCTTCGTCTTCAGCCTCACGGGGAGGCCTCTTGCTCGAAGCTGCTCGTACAGTGCGTCGGGCAGAGACTCGTAGCCGGCGGCGAGAGCGTAGTAGGTGGAAGTGTTGGAGAAGTCGGAAAGCACCATGGCCGAGGCCGTCGCCGCGTTCCAGTTGGAGGGCACCGAGTCGTAGGCACCCGCGTCCGACCAGTACTCATAGGCCTCATTGGAGACAGGGTCCCTCTGCGGATCCCCGCTCGGCACCAGCGCATTCCACAGGCCGCGCTTCCAAAGGGCAACTCCGGTGCCGGGGAACTTGCTAGTGAGGAGTTGGTCCACCATCTTCCGCAGGCTGCCGCCTTTCCCCGGGTCCGAAAGCTGGTCATTGGGGTTGACGATCTTCGAGAGAGCGATCTCGATGAGGCTGCCGGGGGAGCTGCCCGGAGTCGCCTGCATGGCTTCATGCTCGGCTGGGGTGAGGTGATAGACTCTCTCGCTCGAGAAGGTGGTGACGGCAGGCTTGTTGGAGAACGACTGCATCACGCTGCCTCGTAGGTAGTGCCAATTTGCGGGGCTGTCAGCGGGAAAATCGACGTAGTTCAGGCCGAGTTCCTTGGCCAGGGAGCCGACCCAGGTGTGGAAGTTTAGAAACCGCATGCCGCCTAGCTCAGCTCGGGCGGCGGGCGTCTTGGGCACGTCGGAATCCCTGGGCAGGAATTCAGACAGCGGCTTGGTGAAGAGCCGACCACCGATCCGGCTCCCGCTCTCCAACACCAGCACGTCGGACGGTTGAAGCCCAGTGACCGACTGTCCCGTCTTGTCCAAACACATCCGCCAAGCCGCGTATAGCCCGGCCACGCCGGCACCCACGATGATCACTTTCATTGCCTTCCTCCTTCGAGAATTTGGATGTGCGCACCTCACCGCACCAGTCCAAGGATTGCGAGCGCCCACTCTCTAGGAGCGGACCTGATGCGCGAAGCCACCCAGCAGCTGCCGATCGACTACCACGGCCAGCGCACCTCTCGGGGTACCATCGGCCCAGAAATCCACCGACACTTGGCGCCTCCTCGACTCCCAGCTAAGACCTGCGCGACCACTCGCCGACCGGCCTCGAGCCTGCGCGGCCCCGGCTTCCAGCACAACCGGATGGCCAATATCAACGGGATCATATTCGGCGCTCGATTTCTAGAGAGCCCTCGGGAGCTGATCGACGCGTTCTGGGAAGCCTTGCAGCGGATGGACCGGGAGCGGCGTTCAGTCAGGAAGCTCGAAGTGAAACTGAGCGTGAAGGTGCCGCGGCGTTTCGTGCTTGCCCAGACGACGTTCAGAACACTCAGGGACATCGGCAGCTATCTGCGCGAATGAAACAAGCGTTCCGAGCCACTCAGCGCCCGGCGCCGAGCTGCGGAGGGTCCGCAGCAGCACGAATCTGCAAGCCTGAACCCCGTATTAGCGAGTACCGTATCCGTCGGCTCTGGACCGGCGCGGCACGGAGACCGAGAGCGAAGCGTGATCGCGCCACGACGGCCAGGTTCGCGCCACCGGCCTGTGGCCGGCTCCGCGTTGCCACCGCTGGGGCAGGGCTTCGCACGATTTGGCGACGCTCCATGCGGCGCGCCCCAGCGCTGGAAGAGCGTCGCAAAGAGTTCAACCATCGAGCCCATGGCCGGACCTTGCCTCAGCCCGCAGGCCAGCCGTCCGGATCCGCCGGCAAGGTCCCCAGGATTTCCCCGATGATGTTGGCTTCCGGGAGCCGCAGCGACTTCGCCGCACCCAGCGCCAGGCCGAGGAGCCGGCGGGCCTCGGCGACGTCGCCCGGCCCGGCCCTGGCACGGAGGGCCTGCGCCAGGTTCGTACGGGCCTGCAGCAACGCGTGCACGTCCCCCAGCGCTTGATAGACCGGGATCTCCTCCTCCCGCCGGATCCGCAATACCTCGTCGAGCTGACCGCGCGCCTGCAGCACGTGAGCCACCTTGCCGAGGGTCACGGCGCGGGACCGCACGTCCCCCAGCGCCTCGAACATCGGAATCTGCTCTCGGAGGATCCGCAGCGCCCCTTCGAGCTGACCGCGTGCCGCTTGCACGTCGGCCACCTTACCGAGGGTCATCGCGCGTGAGCGCACGTCCTCCAGCGCTTCATACGCCGGGATCTCCTCCTCCCGCCGGATCCGCAGCGCCTCGTCGAGCTGGCCGCGCTCCTGAAGCACGTCGGCGACCTTGCCGAGGGCGACGGCGCGCTCGCGGACGTCCCCCAGCGCCTCGTACACCGGGATCTCCTCCTCCCACCGGATCCGTAGCGCCTCGTCGAGCTGACCGCGCGCCTGAAGCACATCGGCTACCCTGCCGACGGTGATGGCGCGCGCGCGCACGTCACCCAGCGCCTCGAAAACCCGGCTCTGCTCGCGCAGGATCCGCAACGCCTCGTCGAGCTGACCGCGCGCCGCGAGCACATCAGCCGTCTGGATGAGGGTGAGGGCGCGCTCACGCAGGTCCCCCAGCGCCTCGTACAGCGGGATCTGCTCCTCCCGCAGCATCCGCAGAGCCTCGTCGAGCTGACCGCGCGCCGCGAGGAAGGCGGCTCTTTCGCCTAGCGCGAGGGCGCGGGACCGGCGGGCGGCGGCGCCCGCGGGTGCGGCGACCAGCGACAGGGCCTCCCGCACCGCCGCCTCCGCGGCGGCGAGATCTCCCAGCTTCCGGGAAACCTGGGCGATGCAGAGCCACAGACCGGCCGCGCCCGCCCTCGTCTCCTCCGCGGCGCCGGCCGGGAAGGCGGCGACGCCCTCGCGCGCCACCTGAGTGCTGGCGCCATAGGCATTGCGGTCCCGCAGCGCGACCGCCCATCGCGCGTAGAGCCCGATCGCGCCGGCGCGGTCGCCGGCGGCGTCCCGGTGCCGGGCGGCGGCGCCGAGGTCTGATAGCGGGCGGCCGGCCTGCTCGAGATGGTCGGCGACCCGCGAGTGCCAGACGCGCGCCGCCTCGTTTCCCTCTCGCTCGCCCAGCGCCTGCTGGCGGTGGCTGGCCAGGAGGCGATGGACGGCATCGCCGCCGGCGAGGGCCGAGGGGGCGGCGGTGCGGGCCAGCAGGCCGCGGTCACGCAGCCAGGCGAGCTCCGCTCCGGGCTCGGCGACGCCATCGGCCGCCAACAGGTCCTCGAGCTCCGGCGCCGGCAGCGGCTCCGCGAGCAGGCAGAGGCGGTCCAGCGCCGGCGCGCGCCCTGCAGGGACCGCCGCCAGCACCTCCTCCACCAGCAGGCGGCGGCCGCGCTCCTGGCGCTCGGCCGCGAGCCGCAGGTCCACCGCCGCGCCCGCCTCGCCCCAGCGGGCAAGCAGCGCGCGCGCCCGGTCCGGCCTGCCGCGGAGGTAGCCGCCGAGCAGCTCTAGGGCCTTGGGATGGCCGCCCAGCTCGCGCAGCGCCCGCTGCCAGCCGGCCTCGTCGAGGGCGCCCAGGCCGGCCCGGTCGAGCAGGCGCAGCTTGCGGCAGCCCGAGGACGGCAGCTCGCCGAGATCGAGGTTCCAGGCCTCGACCGGCCCGGGCGGCAGGGTGAGGGGCAGGCGGCTGGTGACGACGAGGGCAAAGGCGCCGGCTCCGCCGAGCACCGCGAGCTCCGCGAGCGTTTCGCCGAGTTCCGGATCGAGGAATGCTCCGTCGTCGTCCTGGTTGTCCTCGAAGTTGTCGAGCAGCAACAGGGTGGGCCGCACCGCAGCGAGACCGGCGGCGAGCGCCGCCCGGAACGCCGCCGCCGCGGCCGCCACGCCCTCCGCGCGCGCCGGCGACGCGGGGGCGTGCGCGACGCCGACCCTGGCCGCCACCTCTTCGAGCAGTGCCGCGGGCGGCAGACGGCGGCCGGCGTTGAGCGCCAGCACCCGTGCCCCGGCGGCGCGGCGGCGCTCGAGGAAGCGCGCTGCGAGCGTCGATTTTCCGATGCCGCCGAGGCCGTGGATGATAAGCACCCGCTCGCCGCGGGCGTAGGCCCGGAAGAGCCTGCGCTCGGTGTCGCGGCGGCCGACGTAGCCTTCGCCGAGATAGCTGACGCCGATAATCTCGAACTCCCGCCGGACCACCTCGACCGGCGTGGCGACCGGCGGCGCGCTGCCTTCCGGCGAGGCCAGCGGGCCGAAGCCGCGGCGGCTGAGAAGCACCGGCACCGCCCACTCGTGGGGCCGGCCGTGCGCCGCCAGCTCGGCGCGGCCGGCGCGCAGCGCCGCCGGCAGGTCCGCGCCGCGGCCAAGTTCCGCGTAGAACCCGGCGGCGAAGGCTGTTGCTCCTTCGTCGGAGATGGTGCTCTGCATACCGAGCACGCGGCCGATGCCGCCGGCCACCAGGCGCTCGGCGAGCCCGGGCGCCGCGCCAGGCGGGACGGCGGCTGGGATCGCCGCGGGGACGGCGCCTCCATGCTCGGTGGCCGGGCCGGCCCGCGGCAGGCCGGCGAGCGGGGTCGAGCAGGCCGCCAGCACCATCAGCTCGAGATCCGCCGCCGGCGCCGCCCGCGCCCAGCGCAGGAGATCCTCGGCGCCCACCGCCAGGCGCCGGCCCTCACCGTCCTCGAGCAGCAGCACCGGTTGGCCGCCGCCGGCGCCATCGCCGGCGACACCGCCGTGGCAGGAGAGGTGGACCACCTGCGGCCGGTCGGCGCGCGCCAGCGCCAGCCGCAGCTCCTCGCCGTCGCCGGTGTCGGAGAGCACCAGCCGCCCGCGCTGCTCGCGGACCAGACCTTGGAGCGCCACCAGGAGGCGCTCCTGCTCGCGCTCCCAGAAGAGATCGGCGTCACCCAGCCCGCCGGCGCCGGGCCCCCCCTCCACCGCCTGGTCCTCGACCGGCGCGGCAGTGAAGCCGAGCACCGCCAAGTGGAGAGGTGGCACGCTTGGCGCCGGGTCGCGCTCCGGGTCGGCCGGCTCCCCCGCAAGGACCGGCCGCCGCACCACTTCGAGCAGCCCCTCGCCGACCGGCAGCGGGTGCGCCGGCCGCGACAGCAACTCCCATGGCAGCGCCAGGGCCGCGGCATCCGCGGTACGGATCTCGAGGACGAGGAGGCACCCGCCGGCCGCAGCGAGCGCCAGCACCTGGTCGAGCGCCGCGCCGAGGTCGCCCGGGAAGGCCGCGGCGGCGAGCTCCATGCCGGCCAGCCGCAGGCTCCGCTCGCTCAGCCGGCTGCGGGCCGCCTCGCCGCGGCGGAAGGTGTCGAACACCACGGCCGCCGCGACGCCCGGGTGAAGCTCGACGGCGACCGGACCCAGGCTGCGTACGCCGCCCCAGGCCGGCTGGACGCCGCCGAGGTGGAGGGTGGCGGCAAGGCCGCCGGGCGCCGCCCGGCCTGGTGCCGCAGGCTCGCGGCCGAGCGCGAGGACCAGCCGAGGGCGCAGGGTCGCGAGGCCGGCGACCACCTCCCGGCGCAGGGCCTCGGCACTGTCGTAGGGCCGCGCCCAGACGCCGCCGGCGTAGTCTGTGACCTCGCGGTCTAAGAACTCGGCGAGGCCCGGCTCGCGCTGTCCCTTGCCGAGAGAGTCGCCGTCGCCGCCGTCGCCAACGCGCGACAGGAAGACCAGGCAGCGCAGGCCTAGCTCCCGAGCGACCCTGAACTCCTCCTCGGTGATCGCGCGCTGGTCGGCGGTGCCGGTTGCCGGGACTGTGCCGCGGCGTCGGTTGAAGAGACCGACGTAGCTGTCGCAGGCCGCGAGCTCCCGCGCCAGGGCTTCGCGGACCGATTGCGGCTGGGCCACGTGGAGCTCGGTCAGCACCGGGTCGAGGCCGGCGAGGCGCGCCGCGGCGGCCGCGGTTGCCCGCAGCTCGAGCAGCCCGCCGAAGACTGAAGAGATGAAGACGCGACCCAACTGCATGCGGCTCCTGTGCTGCGATGCCCGTGACTCCTGTATTGTAGCAAGCAGGAGCTGCTCCCCAAAGGTTGCTGCGGCGCTCCGGCATGGGACGGCGGCGAGGAGACGCGAGCGCTGATGCGAGGGGCCGCGGCGCGCTGGGTATCCTGATCAATTAACTGATTCCGACGAGACGCCAGCTGTGCGGAAGTCGGCATTGCGGCCTCCGGTGAACCGCGGCACACATCTGCTGCCGTTTCGCCAGCCTGTCGCCGGCGGACTTCGAGCGCCTCTGCCTTGGTCTCGTGTGCTGCGAACGCTTCGAGAGGGCCGAGCATCTTGGCGCCGCTGGCCGCGATGACGGCTGCGACATCGTTGCGTTTCGCCGGGGCCGGCGGGTGGTCTTCCAGGTGCAAGCGCTGCGAGAAGCTCGGGCCCAGGGACGCCGAGGCCATCGTCGCGGACATCGTTGCCTGCCCCGGGGCCTGTGGCCTGCCGCGCTGATCCTCTTCGCGACCTGCAACGTCAGCGCTGAAGCGCGGCGGCGAGCCCGCGCGTGCGCGGCCACATCGACTTCGAGGTGTGGGCGCTGACGGAGCTCACCGAGCGAGTCCACCGGTCACCCGGAGCTGCTGGCCCGGTTCTTCGATCTTCAGCCGCACCGCGAGCCTCCCGCCTACCGCTGGCTCACCCACCGGCCCCAGCGAGCCACCGACCTTCGAGACCCTCGAGGCCGCCGGCGGCTTCCTGCGCGACCTCCTCGCCGCCCGGGTTGAGATCGAGTCCACCGCGACGAGAGACCGAAGCCGGCGCCTGCCGCTCAGAGACACGATGCCCGGCTTCCGGGTAGGCAACCACTCCCGAATGAGCTAAGATCCAGTTAGTGCAGCTACGCTAGCTCAGCCACTTTGGTTCGTCTTGAAGAATGTGCAATCGGCCTGGATCTCGCGTCTTTTTCAGCTATAGCCACGACTCGGACGCGCATGCGACTCGCGTCCGGAAGCTGGCTGATCGCCTTATTGCCTGCGGCATCGACTGCATTCTCGATCAGTACGAGCCCGATCCTCCGGAAGGCTGGCCTCAATGGATGAGCCGCCAGCTCGACGAGGCCAATCTTGTGCTCGTAGTCTGCACCGATGACTATCACTCCAAGGCTGTTGCCCGCAGTCCCCAAGGGATAGGTGGTGTGAAGTTCGAGACAGTCCTGCTCGTGCAGGATCTCTATGACACAGGGATGTGGAACGAGCGATTCATTCCAGTGCTTTTCGAAAAGCTACCGACTACCAAGATCGTTCGCCCACTACGTGGGTACACGCGCTACCTTGTTGACAGCGAACTCGGCTTCGAGAATCTCCTCCGGCGCCTGACCGGCCAGCCGCGACATGTCAAGCCGCCACTTGGTACGGTTCCCGAGCTTGCACGAGGGACCTTGGACGCCGAAACTCCCGGTGAGCCAACCGCGTACGCCAATGTCTCAGTAGTAGGAAAGCCCGCAACCGGCCCCCTCGACAACCTTCTAGTACCGCTCGCAGACAGCACCCTAACGGAGCGCCTGTTTGTCGAGTCCGGAATACCAACCTACACGATCAGCACCAAGAAGCCCTCTTCATTGATCTTGAGGCTAGATTTTTTTCAAGGTTATGCAGCGGCGTGTTGGCCGTCAGAAACATCTGCGGCGCTACTGCTGCACGCAGTGCAATCGGCATTGTCACCGTCTTTCCCACCAGAGTCCTTCATCAGTATAACCTCAGTTGGCCTTAACGGAGAACAGCAGAGGGACACCGTGACACTGGGGGAGCTTCTCTCTATGAAGATTGAGCCTCAACCTGCATTCTTGCGTGTTGACATCGCCGGAAGAGCGTTTGTAGGAGAAATTTTTTCGGCCGATCAGAATGTGGCCCTAAAGACCGGCGTTATCACTAGCACTCCTGAGGTCAACGAGCTAGAGAGCTTTTTCGAGAAGACCAGCTCCTGCGCACCATCTCTGCGAAGAGCTATATGGCCCCGCGTCAGGGTAGTACTGCAAGCAGCTTGGAGATCTCGGCCATGAACGCCTCGCCGCTTGCGGAGCTGGAGCGCTGTCTAGATTTGATTGAGCATTCCGAGGGCGTCTCGTACCCAATGACCTGGATGCCACTGTCCAGCAGACCTTGGGTGCGTGCCTATTTTTGGATCACGGGCGGCTTCCTCTCAGCAAGTCCTCCGCTCGGCTTGCCTAATGGGCAGGGCCTGCACATGGCAGTACGCAATCTCAGCATTTCAACGATTCCGCTCAAGGTGACGTTCCAGTTGTCGCAGGGAACCCTGGTGTTCTCGAATGGGCGCGAGAGTCGTTCTCACGAAACGCTAGTGGTTTGTCCACCCGCTTTACCGCACCCACAAACGATCTACGACAGATTACCGATTCTTTCAACGATGAGGAATGGGGAGTCGCACTGGGAGGCTCTCAAAATATCTATTAGATCCGAGAAAGAGCTCGGCGCTTTGGAAGACCGAACTTGGCTGCGAATACTTCTGCGCTGACATCCCCGGGTTGCGCCGCGCCGAAGCGCAGGTGCATACCCTCGACCGCGCCGCCGCCAGGCGGTGCCGCTGGTGCCGGGCAGGACGCTGCCGTGCAGCGAGACGAGCCGGCCGCGCCATCCGGTATCCGGCTACAGTGGTTCAGCTTCCGCCAGCGTCGGCATCGCGCCTGAGCACTCGACTAAGCTCCTCGGCCACGAAGCTGCAAGTCTCGGAGAATGGGTCTACCTGCACCATCATGGCCCTTCCCTAGTCACAGGCAGCAGCAGCCCATGAGGATTTCGTGCGCCAACAGCTCAGAGACATCCCAACGCACAGCGCCAACATCCTGTCCTTCTGCTAACCGCGGACCCGAGAGCATCGCGCATGGCGCGATCAACACGGCACGGAGGAAAAAGCGAGATGGTTCCATCACTCCTACGGATGATCGCAAAGCCAACTAATCCTAGTCAGCCGGCAGTAGGCCGTCTGAGCTCAAAGACCTCCCGCTCAAGGCCAGCAAGAAACCGCCTCTAGAATAGCCTCCAGGATGCCTTCTGCCGCTTCATGAGACAAGAGGGCCGCCGACCATGGCGCCAGCGCCGCCAGCCCAAGAAGCAGATCCCTCCTACCGTACCGCGCAAGGCGTCGCACCGCCTCTGTCCAAAGACCAGGTGACGCGGCTGCTAGGTTGTCATCCGCCCGAATAGCTTCCGCCAGCAGTGGGCTCAACGACCGCAGGAGCTGACCTCGGCCATACCAGTCGCGGCAGGCCAGTGCCGACCCCAGCGTTGCCGGCAGCCGCTGCGCCGGCAGCCTTGCACCGAAAGCTAGGAGAGCCGCCGCCCTGTGCTCAGGATCGTCAATCTCGCCTGCAATTCTCAGCGCGCGGGGAACCAGCGAGAGCGGGAGAATGCCGGCCAGTTTCCTGATGCCGTAATCCCGGTCGAAGTCTCCGACCTGCGGCTCGAGTGCATTGACCGCCTCCTCAAGCAGCATGTCCCGCTCTTCGCTTGAGACACTATTCGCCAACGCCCCAAGCAATCGCGCCCGGCTCCTGGGAGGCGCTGCCCGGGCCATGGCAGTTGCCCGAGGCCAAAGATCGCCCGGTAGATGCGCGAATAGCCCCTCGAGAAACGCGGCCCGATCAGATTCAAAATCGAACTCCGAGGGATCGTTCATGGCGTCGAGAGCGTCGGCCACGAGACCTGCTGGAAGAAAGGGGGCCAAGCCCTTAAGCACCAGGTGCCGGTGGAACTTGTAGGAAAGACTGATTGAGGCGTCCAGCACCTTCTTCCAAACTTTCTCGCGAGCCTCCGGCTGAAGCTGTGCCTGAAGGCGGCTCAGCGCGGGCCCTAGATAGCTCCCCCCCGCCTCGAAAACCGCTCTCCAGACGATAAGCGCTTTGTCAGATGGCAGCCGATCGGCCAGCGCGCTGAGCGCGTGACCGCGGGCGTCAGCGCTTCTCATCGTCAGCCCGAGTTGGACCGCCTGGTCCAGGAACTCACTCGGAAACTCACTGCTGACCTCCTCGACCGCAAGCGCGCGCCGCCAATCGTTAGGTATCTCGGCAAGAGTTTCGAAGACTTCCGCCCACAGGTGGACAAGCGTCTCCGCAGGGGCCGTCCGCGCGAAGCCTCTCAACGCCGCGAACCGGCCGGTGGAAGATACCAGGCCCCGCGCACGCTGCATCCCTCGATCGCGGGCGACAGGAGGTAGCGCACGCGCCAGGCCGCCGAGGATCTCTCCCAATGCCTCGGTGTCGCCAATCCACTGCGCAGCGCGAACGGCCTCCGCGAGGAGCTCACGTCTCGCTCCGAGACCCATCCGCCTACCCAGATTCACCAAGCGCTTGGCGAGCGGCGCCCCACCTCGCTCTCTCGCACGCTCGAGCGCCGCTGGTAAGTCCTCCTCCGGTAGCCAGGCCACGATCTCGCAGAACGCATCGCGCTCGTCGCCATGGCAGGAGAGTGGGTCCAGGCTCGCCTCGATCGCCTCCGCAGCATAGCGACCTCGATCCTCCTCCCGCATAAACGGCAGAACCTGCCCCCAGGCTCCTGCCTTGCGCCAGGCGTCGGAAGGCCTCCCGCGGTTCACAATGCTCCGGATAGCCTCGGCGACCTCAGGCCAGACCGCCATCGCTAGATCCTCGCCGAGCGACGGGGCGATCGCCGTCAGGGCCAACACGCGGGCTTCCGGATCCTCGAGATCGCGGGCGCGCTCCAGCCAGCGCCGGAGGTCTGCCGGAGGTAAGTGAACACCTCCAGCAGCGCTGGCGAGCCACGCCTCATGGCCAAAGAGCAGCGACTCACCACCAAAGAACGCCGCCTCACTGCGCTCCGAAGCGAACGCTTCGAACGTGTCCCACCATGCCTCAGCCTGCACTTCGGCCGGTAACCGCTCAAGCATAGCGTGGAACACGTCCGCACGCCTCCCAGGAACCGGGAGGGTTCGAATGCCCTCGACACCGCGTGGAACGAGGTCTCTCGGGAGGCCGGTGGCGACCCGCGCTAGGGCCCGCCAACGGGATGCGGGCTCAACAATGGAGATTGCGGTTTCCAGAGCCTCCTCCCAGATCGCCAACCCTTCAGCCTCAGGCACGCACCGGGCCAAGCTCGTCAGCGCATCGACTGTCGAGGACCTATCGTCCACAGCGCGAGCCGCCTCTTCTGCCTGTCGCTGCACAGCCTCCCTCATGGAGACGGACAGCAGAGGGAGCAAGCTGCAGAGAGCCTCCGCCCGGATCGCTGGATTCGCCATCCGTGAGGCGATGCGGGCAGCCTCCTCACGACTCCTCTCCGTGAGGAGAGGGGCCACGAAACCAAGGGCTGCCGCCCGCCATCTCTCGTCTAGGATCCCGCAGGCCACGTCCAACAGGAGCTCGGCAGGGACCTCGCAGCGTGCTTCACAGACCGCCTTTAGAGCCAGGGCCTGTTGGCGGCCGTTGGGCATCTGGCGGATCGTCTCCAGAGCCCCGGTCACCCGCCAGCGCCCTTCAGGCGTTCCGACCGCCACGAGATCAACCAACAACTCCCCTGGGAGGTTGGCACTGAAGGTCCGGAGCGTCGCGATAACCACGGCGCAGCGCAGGACCAGATCGGAACGCCCGTCTTGCTCGGCTCTCTTCCACACGATGTCGACATCGCTCATGTAGCCGCCGTAGCTGCCCTCGGCCTCGAAACGCGCCTTGCACCACCGCTGGACGAGTCCTGGGCCACCCTCTGCGAAGCCGGTCGCTACCTCCTCTGCCAAGGCCCACTCTCCAGCGTCGGCGAGATGCCTGATCCAGAACATACGGACGTAGTCCGACAAAGGCTGAGATCTGTTCATCCACTCATTGCGACCGTACTCGACAAACCTGGTCCGTAGATCGTTCAGTTCCTGCGGCGACAGCCGGTCCATGAAGACCTCACGCAGCCGCGGGTGCCCTAGCGCATAACCGCTCTCCGGCGACCCATCTCCCACCACGAAACGCCGGACTCTTCGGACTGCTTGTCGCAGGATTGCGCGCCGGCGCGGTATCTCAGTAGCCATCGCTTCGATATCGCCCCAGCTAAGCGGGGCCAGAGCTACCGTGAGCAGGCCTAGGATCAGATGGACTGAGTCGTCCCTGCTAGCTTCCAAATCCAGCTCGCTCAGCCAGTACTCAACGAAGGCCGTCAAGCCCGCTGGAAAAGCAGTCAAGGTGCCAGGAGACAGCTCGCCACTCTGCAAAGCTTCGACCGTATAACGCATAGTCAAGGGGTCTCCCTCGCTGACCCGATAGACCTCCGCAACCAGCTCGTCGTTCCCGGCGAATCCGGCCGCCTCCAGGATCTCGGACGCCGCGCGTCGCTCGAGCGGACCCAGGTCTAGGAAGCTCACCTCGGATGCCGACCAGCCGAGCCGCTCCAACCAGTTACCACGCGTCCAGAGAGCAGGATTCCGGGAAGAGCACACCACCTTCACCCTCGCCGGCAGGCTACGGGGGAACAGGTCCCGTCCTACCTCCCAGCCACCTACCTCAGCTTCATCGAGCCCGTCCAGCACGAGAAGGAGCTTGCGACCAGCCGGCGGCTCACGGCGCAGCAGATCCGCCACCGCATATCGCAGCTGTTCCACGTCTCCCGCAAACTCTTCCAGCGCGACGCCGTGAAAGGTCGCGAGAGCAGCCTCGACAGTTCGAAGCGCAACGTCTGCACTTGCCGTCTGGTACCGCAGACTAAAAGGATAGAACGTAACATCCCACTCGCCACGCTCCCGTACGAGGGCCACCCAGCGAAACATCAGGGCCGTCTTCCCGCGTCCCGCGGGAGCTAGCATCAGGAGCCACGAGCGACCAGCATCGTTAAGGAACTGATCAAGAGTTGAAATTTCTTCACTCCGACCTCCGAAGACCGCCGCGTAGTCCTCTTCCATCCGCACGATGGACGACAGCGTGCGACGCGCCTGCCGCACCCGCATCCAAGACTGACCTGGGATGACCGAGGCCTCCTGTCCAAACCAGGACTGAATGAGCGGCAGTCCAGGGTAATGCTTGGCGAGTACGCCAGGAAAAGAGGCAAGTTCCAACAGGATGTCCTCCCATGCGACCACGCTCACCGGGAAGGACCCCTGTTGTAGCTGCGCCTCGGTGATCTCGCGGGCCGCTTGCTGCGCTGCAGCATCGCGAGAGCCAGTCGTCGCTATCACAAACCTGCTGAGCGCCGGAGTGAAGGTCCTGGCCCGCTCGACCTCAGCCTCAATATCCGCGCGCGTTAGGGGCGTTGCTGCGTCGCTCCTTAGTTTGCACTGCACCCCCTCCCACTTCGCGCCACGGCCAGGGCGCCCGAACACATCCACGCCGGCCTGAGCTTGACCGTTCCGACCGTTCCTTTGGGTTCCAGGATCGTCCCAGAGACCGCGCCAGAGATCGCAGCACAAGTCCTCGAAATCCTGCCAGTTGCGGGGCGGGGGCAACGCTAGAGAGGAAACCGTGGGCATGGCACGCGCTGAAAGAGTTCTGCAGCAGTCTACAGTTGGCGCAAGGCCTTAGCACCCCCCTCTTTACCTCCGTCGGAGGCCTGGGCCGCGGACCAGGCTCCGGCCAAGCTCGTCAGCGCATCGACCATGGAGGCGCTGTCGCCCACTGCCCAAGCCGCCTCAGCTCCCCGGCGTCTTGCTCGCTAGCGGCAGCTAGACCCTGGTCCTCGCCGTGACCGCATCGCCGCGCTCCCCTTAGCTGCGCGCGAGCTGTCACCTTCAAACTGCTGCTCACCACGTAGCGCTAGCCCTCACTCGTTCAGCCCTGCAGTCCCAGCGCGAGCAGGGCCCTGAACCGGGCTGGCGATGCGCCGGCGTGACGCTCGACAGCTGCTGTGTCATGGGAAGACTCTCGGCGGCCGAAGACGCCTCCCAGATGGCGGTCCCCTTCCTGGGTCTGGCGTCGCCAAGCAGCGCCGGGCCCGCCACCGCCGCCCTCGGCGAGCGGGATCTACCTGGGCCGCCGGCCCCGCGTCGCTCTTTGCGCGGTCATCGTCTGCCGGCCCTTGTGCCGCCACTCCCAATACCACGCCACGGGATAGCGAATGCCCACCTCGTTGCGGTACGGCGGGCCATCGCCATCGCTCCGCCACCTCTGAGCCGTCTTGACCGTAACCCGCTCCGCATAGGCAACCTCGGCTTCTACGAGATCGCGGAGGTCCACCTCGAGAGGAGCCGCCCACCGGAGCACGTCACTCCACGTGGAGAGGGTCAGAAGCGCGATGAGGCGGTGGAGATCAGGCCGCACGCCCATCGGAAGGTCTCGCGGCTGCGGCGAACTTGCCTTCTCGAGCACTGCCGACAGGTGATTGCAGGCCTCGACCACACGGCCGGCCCCAGACAGCTCGAGGATGGCGTCCAGTGCCCCGGAAAGGCTCTCGATCGCGTGTTCCGAAGTGGCCCCGGCCATTCGTCACAGACCTGCCCAATTCAGCCGCGCCCAGTTGCTCTGGCCGAAGGGCCGCTTGCACCTACCCAGCCAATGGCCCCACCGCTCGAGCGCACGATCGGCGCACCGATCGTCGATGAGGTCGGAGGCGACGATGGGAAAAATCCTCCGCTCCTTCACGCCGGCTCCCCCGCGAACAGCCACAGCGCCTTCCGCCGCGCATGAGAGAACCGAATCATTCTTCACCTCCACCGGTCCTCCAGTCGGCCCCAGTCAGCCCGATCACGATCCCCGCCCCGCACCGCGAGCTCAGCCGCGGCTCGATCGCGTCCAGATCCACCAGATCCGTCACGTTGGCGGTGATCACCGTCGGCAGCTGCCGCCCCTGCCGGTAGCGCAGCACGTGAGACAGCAGGAACTCGCTCCAATCCGTCCCCTGCTCTGTCAGCAGGTCGTCGAGCACCAGCAGCCGCCCTGCAGCTTTCAGCTCGTCGATCAGCCCGTCCGCTCTGCCGCCGGCGATGCCACGCTTGATCTCCTCGATCGTCGTGCTGCTCTCCCGCCACAGCCCCCGCCCGCCGGCCAGTAGCCACTCGGCGAGGATCGCCGTCGCCAGGTGGGTCTTGCCGCTGCCAACGGGTCCAAAGACCGTGCAGAAGTACCGCATCTTGCCGAACTCCCGCAGCTGCTCCGCCGGCCACTCCCCGCGCCAGGTCTCACGGGTGCAGTGCAGGTGGCTCGCCCACACCCCCGCGGCGCTGAGGCGTTCGGTGACCGGCAGCTCGATCCGGCACCGGCACCGGCGCGCCAGGCCGGCCCCGCCGTCGGCGGCGACCACCCAGCCGCGGCCCAGGCAGATCTCGCACTCAGCCACGCGCGGCCCCTCGCCCGAACGGATCGAAGCGCGCCGCCGCGCTGATCTCCCGCAGGCGCTCCCTCCGGCCCTCGTCGCTCCCCATCGCGCGCAGCTGCGCCCAGATGGAGCGCCCCTGAGCTTCGCGACCGGGGGAGCGGGGGGGCTGGTCCCGCCAGCGGTTCTCGCGCACGTAGCGATCCGCCGCCGGCCAGTAGCGCGCATCCGGCTTGGCCGCCTTCTGCGCCGTGAGCCGCTCCAACATCACCGCCAGCGGCGGCAGCTCGGGCTCCGCCATCCAGGCACGCAGCGCGGGGATCTCCGCCTCCTGGCGCGGGTAGCAGGGGAACCAGATCCTGAACTCCGCCCGCCGGTCCCGCTCCGGGCGCCCGGGCGCCGTGCGCAGCACCCCTCCTCCCCCGTCGGGAGATCCGGGCGCCTGACCCGCCGCGTCGCGGTTGGGCGTGACCTGACCGTCCGCTGCCGCTCGACGCGCGGCCCGGCGCCTGCGGAACTGTCGCTGCCGCTCCGCGTTCTGCGCCCTCCGACGCTCCTCTCGCTGCTCGCGCGATGGGGCTGTCCAGTCCAGCCCGGACGAACCGAGAGGCGCGCCTGCATCGAGCTCGGCCGGCGAGCCGTTACCGTAACGCGTGACAGCCGCGTTACCGTAACGCGTTACGTCACGCGTAACGCCCCCTCCAGGCACAGCGTGACGCTCACGGAACCGCCGCTGCCGCTCCGCGTTCTGAGCTCGCTGCGCTCGCTTCCGATCCCCCTCCCATCCATACCCTGTTGAGAGTTCTCTCTTCACCGGGTCTGGACGGGACGGGGGGAGGGGTCCGGGGAGGGGGGCGTTACCGTAACGCTCCGCTGCGTTACCGTGATGCGTTACGGCTCCCTCCGCGTCACGCTCAGGCGTGACGTAACCCGTGACCTCACGCGTGACATCGCCCCAGCCCTCATCCGCCGCAGCGTCGCATGCCCCCTGCGAATCCCCACTCGCCTCGACCCGCACGGGCTGGTAGACCTCGTAGTCGTGGACCCGGTAGTGGTCGCCCACGTCGATCCACGAGGGCCTCCGCGCATTCGTCGCCAGGCGCAGGGCCAGCTCGATGGCCCGCTGCTCGCTCAACCCCGGCAGCAAGCACGGCAACACGAGCTTGGGAATCAACCCTTGCGTCTCGAACCGGTTGCAGTAGCAGAGCCCAGCCACGAAAAGAGCCATCGCCTCCGGTCCAGATCGCACGAACTTCGGGTGAAGTGCCATGCCGTCATCCAGCCGTACCCACATGGGGTCTGACCTCATCGTGGAGACTGCTGCGCGCGGATGGCCGCGCTCCGACGACGACGATCGCGGTCCGCTTCGAGCACGACACCCACCTCCGCCGGCCAGCCACGGACCGCCTCACGCCGTCGGCAGCCGGGGATAGAACCGCAGGAAGGCGATGTAGTTCGCCGCGTCCGCCGCGAGACGCGCCAATTCCTTCTCGCCGGCCTCGCACAGTTCGCCCGCCTCGAGCTCGGCGACCAGCGGCAACAGCTCGGCCACCTGCAGCAGCAGGCCCCTCCACAGCTCGCCAGGCCGCGCCGTCCGCCAGCTCTCCCGCCGAGCCACGTTCTGCATCAGGCGCCTCAGTTGATCGACGAGCAGGCGATTCGTGTCCGTGACAGCTCGCATCGATGTGATGAGCCTCGCCGGCGGCGAGGCGCCATTCGAGCCGTGTCCACCGCCTTCGCCCCCGCCGCTCTCCGGCTTCCCCGCCGCCGACGCAGGGAACCCACACTCGCCGCGCGGGCCAGATCCGGCCTCACTCGCCTCGCCGGCCTCTCCGCGAGTCTCTCCCGCTCTCTCGACCTCGAAGGCCAGACTCACCAGCTCGGCCAGGCCGTTGGTGCAAGCGACCGCCAGCGTCACCACCCGCCGCCGCGTCTCCGCAGACTCCGCATCGACCTGGCCCGGCCCGCCGAGTCGCACCAGCAGCGACCCCATCTCGGCCAGGTGCGCGAGCACCTGGCGCTCGGCACCGTAGGCATCTCGCGGCGGCGCCGGGTTGTCCCCTGGCGGCATCGGCGCCGCCGACTCCTCGAGCGCCGCGAGCTGCGCGGCGTGCAACCTGTCCACCGCGGCTCGCATCCTCGCGCCCCGCCTACTCTCCGTCATCGTCACCATCAGCGCCCCCTTGTCACCCTTCACCTCATGGATGGGTCAGCGCGATCGAGCCTGACCTAGGCCCCTCGCCCGCGAATCCGACCGCCGAGACCGCGATCCGCATCGAGTCGGCCGGCGGCGAGAAGTTGTCGACCACCAGCGGCTCCGTCGCCGGCAGCGCCGGCTCGAGCGCCGCGACGAGCACGAACGCGCCGCCGTTCTTCGACGCGTACACGTTGTAGCCGTACAGGTTCGGCGGCGTGTTGCCGATCGCCAGCTGGTAGGCCGGGTGCGGACCGCTGATCGTCGGGTCGACCGCCGACCAGCTCACGTAGCCGACGAACCCGGCCGACGTCACGACCGGCGCCGCCGGCAGCTCGCTCGGGATCTCCGCCGTGATGAACAGCGGCGTCGCCGCGGCGAGCGTCGAGACGACCGAGCCCGCGACCACCTGCACCGCCGGCGTCACGAACCCGACGGCGCTCGCGTAGACGTGCGACTTGACCGGCGTCGACGAGCGCTCCGTGAACAGACCGCTCCCCGTCCAGTCGTAGCGGTACTCGCTCGGCGCGCCGCCGAACGCCTGCGAGAAGAAGATCGCCGTCCCCGCCGCGAACTCGCAGAACCCCAGCGGGCAGATCCGCGCCTGGAGCTCGAGCGCGGCCGGCGGGCCGCCCCCAGGGTTCGCGAAGTAGCCGGCGACGTCGACGAGCAGATCCACCGAGCCCGCCAGGCTCGCCGCGGCGGCCAGCCGCGCCGTGCCGTCGGTCGACAGCGGCAGCACCCCGGCGTTGGCGCGGGTCACGCCGGCGTTGAAGTTGATCGACGACACCGTGGCGTGGGCGAAGTCCGCCGGGTAGACCGAGACGAAGCCGCGCGCCGTGGGCGCCACCGCCGTGAGGTTCGCCGCCACCGCGCGCGCCCCGACCGGGACGCCGCAGACTCCGCCCACCGCGATCACCAGCGGCGGCCCCGCTGGCCCGTGCAGCGTCTGATGCGAGACCCGGGTGTCGAGTGCGCGGCACGGCGCCACCGTGAAGTACCGCGTCGCGGTCGCCGCGACGACCGTGAAGCCAGCCGCGGCCGCCGCGCTGCCGGAGGCGTTCGCCACCGTGAGGTTGGCCGTGTAGGCCCCGAGCGGCTGGCCCACGGTCGGCCAGGTCAGGTGAGCGCCGAAGAGCGTTCCCACGACCGCGCCGTTGTGGAGCAGCTGCCAGCTGTAGGAGAGCGGCGGCTGGCCGGTGCCCGTGGCGTCGAGCAGCACGCTCTGCCCCTGCTCGAGCCGCGCTGGCGTCGCCGAGACGCCGCCGACCGCCGGACGCGGATCGAGCACCAGGACCGTATGGGTGACCGACGAGCACTGGCCCGCCGGATTGCAGACCCTGAGCGTCACCGCCTTCGGGCCAGGGCTCGTGAAGACGACCGTCGGACCCTGCTGCGTCGACCCGCCCGCCGGACGGTCGCCCCCGACGCCCCGCCCCGGCCCTCCGGCGACGCCGACCGCAGCCGCCAGGGCGACCGCCAGCTGGACCCGCCGCACGCCCTAGACCTCCGCGGCTCCGGAGCGCCGTCGCCGCAGGACCACCGCCGCCATCGCGCCCAGGAGCGCGATCATCGAGCCCAGCCCCCACTCGCCCAGCGTCGGGATCGCCTGCGGCGGCGGCGGCGTGCCCGCCGTGACCGGCGTCTCCGTCGGCCCAGGCGTCGACGGCGGCGGCGGCGGCCCGCTCTCGTCTGCCGGGATGTTGCCGCCGGTCGTCTCGACCTGCGCCGCCACCTGCGTGAGGCCCGGCGGCAGGGAGGCATGGACCGTCACGTCCCACTCGACGGTCGCCGTGCCGCCCACCGCCAGGTTCCCGAGCGCCACCGCGACCGTCGCATCGCCCGCGCCGTTCCCCGTCGTCACCGTCCCCTGGCTCGTCGTCACCGACCCGGCGACGAGAGCCGTGTTGGCGTCGAGCGACGCCGCCGCCAGGAGCGCGGTCAGCGTCTCGGCCGTCCCGTTCGGCACCGTCAGCGTGTAATGGATGCGGTCTCCCGGCACTGCCGGGCCGGCGTGCCCGACGACCGCCGCCGCGAGCGTCGTGTCGATCGCCAGCACCGGCGGCGTCTCGACGCTGCCGCAGGCCTGCGGCTCGGCGACCACGGCCGGCCGCGCTCCTCGCCACAGCTGCCGCAGCGCCGCCGACAGCGCCGCCCCCGGCGCCGTTCGCGACGTCCCGGAGGCGGCGACCTCGGGCAGCGGGGGGACACCCGTGACACAGGCCGCGTTCGCGATCACCGCTGCCGGCGGCAGCACCGCCGCCGCCCGCACCGCGAACGTCACCGCCTGGCTCGAGCCGACCGCAACGCTCGCCAGCCCGAGCGTGCAGCTCGACCCGGCCGTGACCGCCGCGCACGACCACCGGGCGTCGCTCGCCCCGGCGTCGAAGCTCGACAGCCCCGGCACAATCTCCGTCAGCACCGCCGCCCCCAGGTCCTGGTTGCCGCTGTTCGACACCGTCAGCGTGAACGGCAGCACCGCCCCGGGCAGCACCGGGCCGCCGGTGTAGCTCTTCGCCAGGTGCAGGTTCGGCTGGCCGGTCGCCGGGATGCTCGTCGCGCCGCAGGCGGTCGGCACTCCGGCCGCCGCCGCGCACGCCTGATTGCCGATGACCCAGGTGCCGGGCGGCAGCGGCGAGACGATCGCGACGACATAGGTCAGCACCGCCGCCCCGCCGGCCGGCAGCGCGGCGATCATCGCCGTGCAGCCCGATCCCGCCGCCGTGCCCGCGCAGACCCAGGCCGGCGAGCTCCCCGCCGCCACGTAGGTGGTCAGCCTCGGCACCGCCTCGCTCACCGTGACGTTCGCGGCGTCCTGGTTGCCGGTGTTCTGGACCGTGATCGCATAGATCAGGTTCGACCCCGGCGCGCCGGTGCCCGCGACCGTCTTGTTGACGGCGAGGAGAGCCATGCCCGTCGTCGGGATCGTCACCGTGCTGCAGCTGTGGTTCCCGCCGGGTCCCCCGGGCGCGCCGGGCGCGTCGGAACAGGCCGTGTTCGCGATGCTGCTGACGCCCGCGGGCAGCGGGCTCATGACCACCACCGCGAACTGCGCGCTGGCCGAGCCGCCCCCCGCCGGCAGGTTGCCCACCGCCAGGGAGCACGTCGAGCCCGCGCCGGCGCCGGAGCACGACCAGCCGCCGCCGCCCGCCCAGCTGGTGTCGGCCGGCACCGTCTCGGTCAGCGTCACCGGCCCGCTGTCCTGCGTGCCGCTGTTGACGACGCTCAAGTTGTAGACGACGGTGCCGCCCGGCGTGCCGGTGCCGCTCGCCAAGCTCTTGGCCAGGTTCAGGCTCACCGTCCCGGCCGTCGGCGTCGCGACGCTGCCGCACCCCACCACCGTCGAGGGACCCGACCGCGCGCAGGCCGTGTTGGTCACCGCCGATACCCCCGCCGGCAGCGCCGGCACGATGTCGACGGCGAAGTACCTGGTCACCGTGCCGTCGGGACCGAGGTTGCCGGCCTGCAGCCGGCAGAGCGAGCCGGCTGAGGTCGCCGGGCACATCCACCCCGGCGACGAGGCCGCGGCGTCGAAGACCGTGTTCTGCGGCACCTCGTCGGTGAGCTGCAGGCCGCCCAGCCCGAGGCCGCTCAGATCGGTCGCCGAGATCGTGTACAGCAGCGTCGAGCCCGGCACGCCCGTCCCCGCGGCCGTCTTGAGCACGGTGACGCTCGGCCCCCCGCCCCCCGGGCAGACCGCGCCGATGCCGCTGCTGTCCGTGAGCTGCGGCCGCAGGTCGAGGCCGTCGCTCGTCGTGCCGCGCATCACCGCGGTGAAGCTCGGCACCGTGTTCTGGAACACCGCGCGGTAGAGGAACGCGACGACATTGCCCCCCTGCGCCCCTGGCCCGTTGTTGTGCGGCGGTCCGCACGAGAAGTTGACCGTGGCGTTGACATCGCTCGGATCGTTGCCGCCGGCGATCGTCGCCACGCAGTCGCCGACGCTGAACACCCGGTCGATCTCGACCGACCCCGGGATGAACGCGAGGCCGCTCGAGCCCGCGAACGGCGCCACCATCTGCCCCGTGATGCTGCCCGTCGCCGTGTCCGAGGCCGGATCCACGTACGCCGCCCGGATCGTCACCGGCTCGAGACAGTCCAGGACGCCGTTGCCGTTGACGTCCTGGAAGCTCACGAAGCTCTCGCCGAAACCTCGACCGACGATGACCTGCGCGCCGGCCGGCGCCACCGCCCCTCCCAGCAGCGTCAGCACCACGCCCGACACCCATCCGCAGAGTCCTTGGCCACGCATACCTTCCTCCTTTGACCATGAAAACTAATGGTCTAGTTTTGGACACACGTCTTCGCTCTCGCCCACCCGTCCCCCCCTCCCTCGCCCGTCCTCCCTTCGCCGGCGCCTACTCCTGGACCGGCTCCTCGAACCTCACGTCGCCGCGCAGGAACACGTAGAACCTGGTCCCCGCCGCGATGCGGATGGTGGGCGGCACCGACAGCTGGCGCCGCAGCATCTCGATCGCCACGCTCGACAGCTCCTGGCCCACCGCCGCGGCCGCGACCTGCCGCGTCGACGCCGCCGTGCCGAACGTCGCCGACTCCTGCGGCTGCGACAGCTGCACGCCGGCGCCGAGGATCGACAGCAGGACGGCGCTGCCGAAGACCCTGGCCAGGTGGTTGTCGACCGACCCGGGAAGCCCGGCCTCGCCCGATCTCGTCGCCGCCGGCAGCCCGGGAAAGCTCAGGCCGCTGCCGTCCGGGAAGATGATGCGGCCCCAGGCAACGAGCAGCCGGCTCTCGCCGAGCGCCACCTGGTTGTCATAGGCGCCCAGAAGCCGCGAGCCCCGCGGGATGACGACCCGCCGCTGGTCGCGGTCGAAGACGTCCTGCGTCACCTGCGCGACCAGCGGTCCGGCAACGTCCGAGTCGACGGCCGTCACCAGCGCCGCCGGCAGCACCGTCCCCGCCTCGAGACGCACGCCCGGGCCCGGCCGGTCGCGCCGGACTCCGAGCTCCACCGGCGCCAGCGTCTCCGCGCTCCGCAGGAAGCTCCGATGCTCCCTGCCGCTCGCCGCCGCTCCGGCGCCCCCGCCCACCGCCCCCCCCGCAGCCGCCGCCGCCGCGGCCGCCGCGCCGTCCGGCAGCGCACCTCCCGGAGTCCCGGCTCCCAGGAAGCCTGCCGGCACCGCCGGCGGCGTCCCGAGCCCGAGCGGCGCCGCCAGCCCCAGCTGCCGTGCCATCCTCTCCCCCGTCGCCTCTCCGGGGCCGTCGCCGGCCTCCGTCGCCGCGGCGCGCGGCGGCGTGACCGGCGCCTGCAGCGCGCGCCGATACGCTTCCTCGCGCGAGCCCGGCGCCGGCGTCTTCGCGCGCTCTCCTCCCGGCGCCATGCCCGGCTGGAACCCTGCCCCCGGCTCGCTCCCGGCCGCCAGCGGACCCCCGCTCGCCGCTCCGGCCTCGTCTGCCGGCAGGCGTCCCTCCCGCAGGGCGTCCTGCCAGTACTGCGGAGCTTCGGCCGGCGCCGCCGGCGCCGCCTCCGCCGGCCGCCGCGCGGGCTCGCTCTCCGCCGGCTGGTGCTCGAGGAACCCGGGGCGCGGCGGTCCGGGACCTTCCGGCGCCTCGGCCGCGACCCTGGCCTGCTTGCGCGGCGCCAGCGTCAGGAACACCGCGGCGACCGCCACGCCGAGCACCACCAGCACGGCGACGAGCGCCAGGCGGTTCAATCGTTTCGGCCGCGGCGGCGACGGCACTTCCAGAACTTCCCGAGGTTCGCTCATGGTCAGCGCTCCCTCGTGATCTCGAGCCGTTGCTGATCCCTGCCCGAGCCGAGGACCAGGGCCGCCCTCTCGAACACCCGGTCGGTCACGTAGTACTGGCCGCGGATGGCGTAGTTGAGGAGCGCCGTCCCGCCCTTGCGGTCGATCAGGAACAGCACCGGCGCCTCCTCGCCCACCCCGCTCCCCGGCAGACGGATATAGGTGTGCACCTGGTCGTCGAAGACCGCCGCCGGCACCCACGGGTACTTGCCGGTGCGCGTCCAGCGATAGTTGAAGTGGAGCGCCGCGAGCGCCGGGCCCCCGCCCTGCGGCCCGGCCCCGAGCGGCGTCACCGCCGCGGCCTCCGCGGCGGCCGCCGCCCGCCTTGCCTCCGCCGCGGTCGCCCAGGTCCGCACCAGCTCGTCCGGGTAGTAGAAGCGCAGCAGGCGCGTGAACGGCTCGTGCGGGTTCTCCCCCTCCTCGCTCCGGCACGGCCGCGCGTCGAGCGTGACCTGGTAGATCCGCCGATCGGTCGTGACCACCAGGTTCGTCGTCAGGTTGCACGCCGTCGGCTTGGCGACGATCACCGTCGTCGCCGCCCGCGGGCCGGCCGCCGCCCGGTCGAGGATCCATCGCGCCGCGTCGCCGGTCACCGTGTTGAGCACCAGCTCGCCCTCCTCGAGCTCGATCAGGCACACCCGCAGCGGCGCGCAACGCACCACCGGCACCTGGTGCCCGAAGGGCGCCAGCACGACGTCGCCGTGCTCGAGCACCGCCGGCTCCCTGCCCGCCGCGACCGCGCGCGCCTCGCGCGCCACGTCCGCGGCCACCGGCGCTCCCGGCGCTTCTCCTGTTCCCCTTGCCGCCGTTGCCGCCGTTGCCTCCCTTGCCGCCGTTGCCTCGGTTGCTGGGCTTCCTGCTGTTGCTCCGGTTTCCTGCGCCGCGGTCGCCGCGGCCGCTCCCGACGACGCCGGCGTCGCGCCCGCCACCGACGCCTGGCTCGCGAACCCGGCCGGCGGCTCCTCCGCCGCCAGGTGCGCCGCTCCCACGCAGACCATCGCGCCCAGCAGCACCGCCATGCCTCCTACCGCCACCGCAACCTTTCGTCTCCTCATCGCACCCCTCCGTTGGCCTCAGACTTCGTGACCTCGGTCCACGCCAGGTCCGTGACGTAGATTCCGAGTGGGTTGTCCTCGATGACGCTCGTCGTCCTCGGGCGATGGACCTTGACCGTCAGGTACCCCTCCCACGCCGACTCGTGGATCGCACCCACGAAGACAGGTTGCTCCCGCTCCGTCCACTGCACCCGCCACACCGCGCTCCCCGGGACCGGCAGGATCGCGTCGACCTCGACCGAGCGTGTGTACCGCTGCCCCAGCAGGCGCGGATCGTGCTCGGGCAGCGAGAACCAGGCGTCCAGGAACTGCCGCGCCTTGGCCGTCGTGTTGGCGTAGGCGCGATAGAGGAGCTCGCGCTGGACGACGCCGTCCGACGAGACCGCGCGGACGTTGCGGACGAAGAGCGCGAGCGTCGCCGCCACGATCCGCGGATCCGTCTGCGCCGTCCGCTCGGCCGGTCCGAAGGCCACCGCGCGCCCGAGCCTGTCCACCTCGACGACGTAGGGCGTGATCCGCGTCTCCGAGGCCAGCCGCACGAACGCCACCAGCACGATCCCGAACAGCCCGAGCAGGCCGAACGCCACGAGCTGCCAGTTGCGCTTGCCCCGCGCCAGGTCGCCGAAGGCGCCGGCGAAGGCGCTGCGCCCGGCAAGGATCGGATTGGCCGCCTCGCGCCCCGCCGGCGCCCGTCGCCGTGGAAAGGGAAACACGCTCATCGCACTCATCGCGCTCATCGCGGCCATGGGCTCGGAGCGAGCCCTAGTCCGCCAGCGCCTCGCGCAGGTGCAGATGGACGCTCTGCGTCAGGAAATGGCTCACCTGCGTCGGGATCTTCCAGACGAGGAGCGCGAACACCAGGCTGCCGCCGAGGATGTCGAACAGCGGCTTGAAGTTGCCGCCGAACACGGCGAACTGCGTCTCCATGTCCTGCGCCCATCTCGCGGTCATCGTCAGGCCCGTCGAGACCATCAGGTACAGGAGGAAGAGCTTCACTCCCACCTGCACCGCGTAGACGATGTACTTGTCCGCGATCGGCGCGCTGCCGCGGAACGCCGCGAAGCCCAGGAAGATCACGCCGCCGGTGATCACCAGATAGCTCTCGACGAGCGTCATCACCAGCTGCGCGGCGATGCAGATGAAAGCGATCATCACGATCAGCGTCACCGCCTCCGCGAGAACCATTCCCACTCCCGGCAGCAGCAGGCCCATGACGCTCGACGCCTGGAACAGTCGCGTGCTGAGATCGATCCCCACCTTCATCACGCCGCTCGGGGTCAGGTCCTGCGTCTGGCTCGCCGCCTGGCCGGCGGCCTGGAAGCCCTGCACGATCCGCGGCACCCACAGGGGGAACTGGCTCAGGAACAGGTAGAAGAGCCCGAGGACGAGGATCTTGCGGATGAAGCCCAGGAGCATCTCGTCGACCGTCCGACGGTTGACGACCCACATCAGGGCTCCGACCGCGATCTCGAGGCCCGCCAGGATGCCGAACGTCCGCTCGGCGGTCGGCGTCAGCGTCGCCAGCCAGGACTGCGCCGCCGTCTTGTACCCCTTCACCAGGTCGTCGAGCAGCCCCGCCGCCGCGGGCCGCGCCACGAGGAGAAGCGCCAGGCCGAGCAGCGCCGCCAGGCCGAACCGCCGCCGGCTCATCGCTGTCCTCTCGTCGCCGCGTTCTTGCCGCGCGCCGCAAGCCGCACCTCCCAGGCCTTCAAGGCTGAGAGGTCGGCGCCCGCGCTACCCGGCTCGTCCGGGTGCATCGACGGCGGCAGCGGCGGCGGTGGCGGCAGCGGCGGCAGCGTCCCCATGCGCCACGGCCCCTCCCAGCGCTCGACGAGCTGGACCGCGTGGCAGTTCGGCAGCGCTCGCTCGCGCGCCTGCTCGCAGAAGGTCCTGGCCGCCTGCCAGGTCCGCGAGTCGCGGTGCGCCTCTCGCGTCCAGAACGGCCCGTCGTACCGGGCGCTTGCGGCCGGAGTCGCGAGCGCCGCCAGCGGATCGTCGCCGTCCGCGATCGCCTCCGCCGAGGGCTTGCACGACGCCAGCGCCAGCGCCAACGCCACCCACCCGGCCCACCCGACCCACCCGACACCCGCTCTTGCACTTCGCATCTCTCACCTCCATCCATCCACTCGCCCGGCCACGTCGCTCGCCCGCCCGGACCGGCCGGGCGCAGCACCCCAGGTCAAAAGCCGGCGGCAGGAGCCCGACCACCCCCGCCCGTCCAGGCCGCCTTAGAAGTACGGCCACCAATCAGGAATCGCCGTGAAACCCGTCACGACCTCCTGGCTGTTCCTGCTCAGCGTGCGGCTGATGCCGGCCGCGAGCGTCGCCTCCCCCTGCGCCTCGCGGTTGATCTCGTGGCCGTAGTAGACCGCCTGCATGTTGTTGGCGGTGGCCAGCGACTGCTTGATCACGCCCAGCTCCTGCGCCGTGTACATCAGGATCGTGCCCTGCAGCTCGAGCGCCTCCTGGTGGCCGTGGATGCCGTCCATCTGGCCCTTGATGCGCTCGAGGAACAGCTGATCCGCGATGTCGTGGCGGAACTGCTCGGAGGTCGTGTCGAGCGCGGTGCGCATGGTGTCGAGCGTCCGCACCGCCTGCGCCTGCCGCTGCACCGGCCAGTTCTGGACCTCCGCCCAGCCCGGGAACACCTGCTGGAACTGCGCGTCGATGTTCTTGTACGAGTAGGCCAGCGCCTGCCCCTGGCGCATGATCCAGTCGAGATTCGCCAGCAGGTCGTAGACCTCGCGCCAGTTGGGATTGGCCAGCTTCTTGAGCGCCGTCAGCTGGTTCACGATCTGACGCACCTGGTTCGCCAGCGCCTGGTAGTGCTGATAGATCTGCAGCGCGAACTGCACGTAATGCACGTAGTGCCAGTACTGGTTGACCAGGATGTGCGCGTAGTCGGTGACCGGAATGATCGCCGCGGCCGGCGCCGGCGCCAGCAGCGCCAGCGCCGGCAGCAGCAGCATGGCGCTAAGCGCGAGCGCGCAGCTCTTCTGTGTTCTTCGCATGACCCTTGCCTCCCGCTGTGAGTCCAGAAAAGCGCTGATAGTCGGGGATCCAGTCCCCGAGCCCCCGCTCCGCGAGCCAGGCGGCCGGCCAGTCCGGCCCCCGCTCCCGCCGCAGCTCGTCGACGCGCCCGATCGTCTCCTGCGGTGTCATCCCCTCCGGCGCCGCCAGGAACGCCAGCGCCACCGGCCCCAGGCCGAGCTCGAACAGCCGGCTGCCGTGCGGGCTCTTCAGGTAGTACTCGCGTTTCGGGCGGCCGCCCGCGAGCAGCTCGAGCTCGGCCTCGTTGAGCCCCAGGTCGCGATAGAGCTCCGCCGTGCCCGGGCTCGCCGCCATCGCGTTCGGCAGCAGGATTCGCGTCGGGCAGCTCTCGATGATCGCCGCCTTGTACGCCGAGCTGTGGAGGTCCGCCAGGGTCTGCGTGACCACCATCACCGCGGCGTTCTTCTTGCGCAGCGTCAGCAGCCACTGCTTCAGCTGCAGGCCGAACGACGGATCCAGGAGCGTCCGCCAGGCCTCCTCGATCACGATCAGCGTCGGCCGGCCGTCGAGCCGCCCCTCCACGCGGTGGAAGAGATAGCGCAGCACCGGCGCCACCGTCTTCGTCCCCATCTCCCAGAGATGCGACATCTCGAAGACCTGATAGGAGCTCGAGTCGAGATCGTCGCGGTCCGAGTCGAGGAGCCGCCCGAGGCTGCCGCTGCGGCGGTAGGGCGCCAGCGCGTCCTTGAGCTCGAGGCTCTGCAGCTGCACGCAGAAGTTCGAGAGCGTCCGGTGCTCGCGCCCCTCGCCGGCGAGCTGCCGCAGCGCCGCCACGATCTCCGTCCGCGCCGCCGGGCCCACGACCACCCCGCCCTGCAGGGCGAGCAGCAGCTCGAGCCACTCCGCCGCCGCGGCGAGCTCGCCCGGGTCGTCGACGCCCGCCAGCGGCTGGAAGGCGATCGCGATCTCGCTGGTGCCGGTGCCGGGGCCGGCACCGGGGCCGCCGCCGGCGCGGATCGCGTAGTGGCTGGCGCCTGCCGCCTGCGCCAGCACGTAGCCCGAGTAGCCGAGGTCGAAGACGAACGCCTGCGCCTGCCGGTAGCGGAAGAACTGCGCCACGCACAGGTTGACCAGCGTGCTCTTCCCGGCACCGGTCGGCCCCGCCACCAGGCTGTGCCCGACGTCACTCGCGTGGAGGTTCACCCGCAGCGGCGTCGCGCCGCTGGTCGCCGCCCACAGCAGAGGCGGGCTGTCCTCCGGGAAGTAGGCCGAGGGATTCGTCTTGAGCCCCGGCCAGACGCTGGTCAGCGGCACCAGGTCGGCGACGTTGCGCGAGTGCAGCAGCGGCCGCCGCAGGTTGGGGTACCCATGCCCCGGCAGCGACCCCAGCCACGCCTCGAGCGCGTTGACGGTTTCGATCCGCGCGGTGAAGCCGCGGTCCGCGAGCATCTTGACCAGCTCGTCGGCAGTTTGATCCGCCTCGCCGTCCGACGGCTGCATCACGACCACGGTCGGCGTGTAGAAGCAGAACCGCACCTGCCCCGAGGCGTTCTCCCCCGCCGCCGCCGCGGCGTCGCCGGCCATCCGCGAGGCGTCCTGGTCCTGGAACAGCCGGGCCTCGGCCTCCTGGTCCGCGGTCTGCGCCTGGCGCTGCCGGCTGACCGCGCCCCGCACCAGGTCCGTCGCTCCTTGCCGCTTCATGAACCACTGCACCTGGTGGCGCCGGATCAGCCGCGCCGCCGTCGCCTGTTCGAGCGGGATCACCCGGTGCGACAGCCGCAGCGCGAACGGTACGCTGTTCAGCCGGTCGAGCATGCCGAGATAGCTCGCCGCCGGGAATCCCTGGATGGCGAGGGCCCGGATCGACATCCTGCCGATGCGCGGCCGCCAGCCGCCCACCGCCTCCTGGTCCGCCAGGAAGCTGTCCAGCTCCGTCCCTTCGATCGGCGCCCGGACCACCTGGTCGAGGCCCGTCAGGCAGCCGTGGAGTAGCGTCAGCAGCTCGTCGGAACTCAGCCGCCGGATTCGCAGCACCGCCGACAGCCGGCGCTCGAGCTCGCCCGCGCTCTGCAGGAAGGCCCGCAGCACCTCGTCCCAGCTCCGGAGGCCGCTCCGCTCGCCCTGCACGAAGTACCGCGCCAGCCGCGAGTAGATGTCCGGCGGCGGCAGGTACGACACCGTGACGAACGTATCGGTCTCGAAGTGCGCCGCCGACGCCTCGTAGGTGCGCCGCCGCTCGAGGTCGAGCAGCGCCGTCACCGGGTCCGGGAAGGCGCCCGCCGGCGCGTAGCCAGGCGCCGCGTGGCGCACGGCGTTCCAATGCAGCATCCAGCCGTTGCCGAACGGCAGCATCGCCTGGCTGACGTGGCTCGACAGGACGTCGAGGTCCTCGGCCGTCGCCGCGCTGGTGTCCGGGCCGCGATAGCTCCACCCGGTCAGCAGGCTCCCGTCCTTGCCGAGCACGACACCCTCGCCCACCAGGTAGGCCCAGAGCAGCCAGTCGCACAGCCCCGCCGGCTCCGTCCGGTGCTCCCGCAGGCGGCCGAGGAGAGCCCACGACAGCGCTCCTCCCATCCAGCCCAGCCCGAGCGACAGTGCAGCCGCCATCGCCTCAGCCCCGCCGCGGCGGAATCGCCGGTCGCACCGGCGCCTGCCGCGCCCGCCAGCCCGCGACCGGCGGATAGAAGTCCTGCGCCCCGAGGCTCCGCACGTAGACCTCGGCGATCATCGCGTCGGCGCGCGTCGCCCAGGCCATCGCCGGGTGGAGCACCACGACCAGCACCGCCGCGACCGACAGCGTCCGCCAGTCCAGGCCCCCCATGACGACCAGCGCCGTCACCAGCGTCGCCTCGACGATCACCAGCCCGCGGTCCACCCCGGCCATCAGCACCGGCCGGTGCAGCGCCGAATGGATCACGTGCGCCTCCGGGGTCTTCAAAAGACACACCCTTGGAAGCCGAGCGTCGTCACCAGGTTGGTGGCGCCCAGGATCAGCCCGATCGCGATGATCGCCTGCGCCACCCGCTTGAAACCCTCCTCGTGGCGCGTGAAGCCCCAGACCACGCCCCCGAGCGCGATCAGCAGCCCGGCGATGATCTTGCCGGTCGGTCCGGTGATGTTGTCGAGGATCGCCTGCATCGGTCCGTTCCACGGCATGTCCGTACCGCCGGTGCCGGCGGACGCCGCCGCGCTGTCGAGCAGCGCCGCCGCGAGCGCCGCGGCCGCGATGCGCATCCCCCGCCTCGCCCGTCCTCTCATCGGCTCTCCTCCTCTCCTGCGATGGCCTCGATCTCGTACCCCCCGGACCGCTCCAGGCCCCGGACCCGCACCATCTCGCGCACCCGCCGCTGCTGGCTGCCGCCGACGATCACGACGACCAGGTCCACCGCCGCCGCCACTAGGTGCGCCTGCGAGGGCACGCCGTTCCTCTGCGCCAGCCGGTCCAGCCGCTCGAGCGCGCCCACGGCGTCCGTGGCGTGCACCGTCGCCACGCCGCCCGGATGCCCGGTCGACCACGCGTCGAGCAGCTGCATCGCCGCCTTGTCGCGCACCTCCCCGATGACGATCCGATCCGGGCTCGAGCGCAGCGTCAGCCGCACCAGCCCCGCCAGGTCCACCTCGTCCGTCGTCCGCAGCGACAGCCGGTCAGGGGCGGCGCACTGCAGCTCGCGGGTGTCCTCGAGCACCACCACCCGGTCCCGCGGACAGAGCTCGGTGATCTCCAGCAGCAGCGCGTTGGCGAACGTCGTCTTGCCGCTCCGCGTGCCGCCGGCGATGAGCACGTTCTCGCGCCCCTCGACCGCCGCCGCCAGCGCCGTCCGATGCGCCGGCGTGAGGATGCCCTGCCGCACGTACTCGTCGAGGCTCCACACCTGCGTCGCCGGCTTGCGCAGGACGAAGACCGCCGCCTCCGAGAGCGGCGGGATGAGCCCCTGCAGCCGCGCCTGGCGGAAGAGCTGGTCGTCAGGAAGCTCCGCCTGCAGCTGCGGCTTGGCGCGCGTCAGCTCCACCCGCTGGGCATTGGCGACCGCGTTGAGGAACGAGCGGACCTGAGACTCCGCCATGCCGATCGTCGAGCGCACCCGGCCGGCGCTCCGCCGGTCGAGCCACACCGCGCCGTCGCCCGCGTTGACATAGATCTCGGTCACGTCGTCGTCCGCCAGGGCCGCCACGATCCCGGCGCCCAGGTAGCGCCGCATCGCTTCGGAGTGCTCCCTGCTGCCTTCGAGCATGCTGGTCACGAGCCCCCGTTCTCCCGCTCCTCGGACAAGTGCGAGCGCAGTCTAATCATTTGACCATGTCATGTCAACTCTAAGCCCATATAGACTCATGGTAATGCCATAAACGCAGGCGTTGATGCCCATGCCGTAAACGGCAGCAAGAGCGGAAACCACAGCGTTTATGGTGTTAGGCGCCGGCGGCGCGCGCCCCTACTGCCGTATCAGCGTCTCATGCCGCCGCCGTTAGGTTGTCGCTCAAAGCGCAGGGAGGGCGATGAGACCCCTGGAAGGAACCGAACCTGAGGCGGCCTCCCGGCCGGACCCTGCGATTCCGCTGCGGGTCCTGACCGGGTCACAAGTCCGAAATCCTCACCCTGCGCTGGGAGGAATGTCGACCCGCGAGCGCGCTGCCTTGCACTCTCCGAGTCCAAGACACGCCCGACGACCGTGCCCATGAGCGCTGCCCGGCGCAATATACAAATATTTCTCACTCTCTATTTGTCTTCCCTACGACCATTCGGATAGCCTAGTCGCGATCCGATTTGACCTTACCGCCTAATCAAGTCCAAAATGACCCTTCATAGCCCTTCAAACGACCACAGAAGAAGAACGATCCGCAAGCGCTGGATCTTGACTTGCGCCTCCCTGGCCGTCATTGCACAATCCCTCTTTCTCTTCGAAGTTTTCCCCACCTCCGTCTCTCTCCTGCTGGCGCTCTCCGCCTCCCTCGCTGCTGCAGGCTCAGTCCTTCTAGCCGGTGAACTCTTCCCCCGACTTCCCTCCCGATGGTTCCGGATCTTGGCCGCTGTCACAATGCTGGCGTTTCTTGTAATCTCTCTCCGGTCTCTGATTTTCGGGACAGCCGTGCCAAGATCGATCAGCAAATCCTACAAATCCTACGAATTGGCGGCCCCCTCCCCGCGCCGCCAGGCCACAGGCGCGCCCCCGGGGGCGGGCCGGCCCCAGGCCACAGGCCCGCCCCCGGCCATAGCGAGTGCTCCGACGCCGACGATCCCGTACGGACCGACCTGGAACGTTTGGGCAGAGGCGATCTCGCCTCGCCTTCGTTTCTTGCCCTTGCCGACCCTTAGGGTACACACAAGTTATCGCCTAATCGTTGACTTTTCCGCTCTGCCTTATGGCAGCAACGCCTTTTCCCGCCCTGTTGGAATAGCATTCAAAGAATGGCTCGACACCGACGCTCCCGATGAGGCGGAAGTCGATGTATTGGTTCTTAATGATGGAACCCATTTCGAACCGCAGCCTGAAGGCGAGAGGGTCCGGCACATGGCCCTCGACCTCGCCAAGCTAAAGAAGGGCCAGAGGACAGGACTCAAGACGCCGGTCTCTCCTCTGGAAGAACTGCGCACGAGCCCCGATCAGGACTTCAGCTTCGGGCGGCAGTCCGTCCGCATACGCACAACCGACCTTCCTGGACGCGGACACATTGCTCTATCCTTCTGGGTCAATGGCCGGCCCTTGGACGAGATCACAGCTTCTTTCTGCATCGAGGATACTAGTCCCTCTGACTGCACGGATTCTAGCGTCACCTCGAACTATGGCTTCCATGGAGTCGACTCGCTCCGGCTCGGATCCTCCAGTTCGCAGCCAGACGGTGCCCTCACCTTCGTGCAACTCGAATCGACACATCTTTTCGGTGTGTTCCGCTGTAACACCTGCTCCGATTGGAAGCTGGATGAATATGTCTCATGGCCGCTCGAGGATTCACCTGCCACGCTCGCGGCTTATCTGGTAAACTCTACCCTGCACTCTTTCGAGAAGGCCGCCGAGAAGGGGGATGACGCCCAGTTTGAAGCGACCGGCAAGAGTCTCTTCAACCTCTTGTTCCCGAGGCCTGGCCTTGCTAGAGATCGCTTCATTCACTTCATCGCCGCTCGTTATTCCCACAACGTCACTGGAAGCACCGCGCCATCCCTCTTCGTGCGCCTTCTTCCAGACAATGACCTTGAGACCTTCATGGTGCCGCTCAGCCTGATGTGGGTACCGGTCAAAGCTGAAAACGACAATTTTCTCGGCCTTCACTTCAGGGTGGAGTCCCCGCTCGACCGCCAAGACTACACGGCACCATCCCAGTGCCTCTCGAACTGGGTTCTCTTGACGCCACCACGGGGCACTAAGAGACCTGAGCTTGATAGGCTGCTTGAGAGAGCAGACGCGGGACTCCACCTGCTGCGTGGGGTGAGTCGAGAGAGGAGGCTTGACGATCCGGCTAAGTTTGGCGAGTGGGTCGGGACTTCAAACGATCCAATCGCCGACGTAGTTCTTGTCTTGGGCCATCATGACCATGATATGATATTTTTCAATCAAGACGACGAGACACCCGCGGTTCTGTCGACTGCTATTGAGCGTATCTTTCCACGACCTTCTCTCGCAATCCTCGCTGCTTGCGGTACCGGTAAGCCGGGCGCCGCTGATTTCGTGCGACGGTTCAATTATCATGGGATAAACTCAGTTATCGCCACGAGCGTCAGCGTAGATGCGGGGCTTGCCGGAGCGTTTGTGAGCACCCTCGTTGCTATCATTAAGAATCACCCCAACGAAACGATCGGCGCAGCGCACTTTGACGCTGTCAAGGCTCTCGCAAGAAAGGATGCGTTCAGAGACCAGGCGCTTATATTCAATCTCATGGGCAACGGCAATCTGAGGTTGTGCCTCCCAGCAGCAGCCGCAGACCAGTGAGGAGCCACACATGAAAACACGCACGATTGCTGCCCTATTCATCGTCTTGCTGTCCGCCAGTGCCAAACTCTCAGCGCAAAGTGGCGGAGTAGCGATCAGAATCGATGATCGCGTCGCATCTCGCTGCATCAACGGCCAGAAGGATCGGGTATGGGTTGTCGTCAGGAGGGTCATTCTCGAAAAGACGGGCAATTTATTTACCGAGGACTCTAGCGTGGCCCTCATAGTGAGGGCAACTTTCAGAACCGATCCCGCGCCAGCGAAGCAGTTGAGGTTCCCTGCGATAGCAGAGGCGACTCTTAAGGACTATTCAATAGGCCAGGTCTCGATTCCGATCGAATACGGGGTCGTGGAAGGCATGGACCTCAAACAACAGCACATCACCTACGCAGGTTTCACACTGGATTTGACCGTGGTCAACAAGCGCGGGAAAACGGGCTGGGGCAAGGCACTTGAGGCGCTGGCAGAGGTCGCGAACAAGCTTCCGCTTCCCCCCTCGCCTGCCACCGAGGCTGGGACGTATCTTCTGGATTTCGCCGATAAGGCTATCGGTAACGAGGTCGCGGCTCAGGACCCGCAGGATGCGCCGAGGTCGGCGAGCCTGGTGTTGGAATTCGACCCCAGCGGCCAGTGCGCTACGTCGAATTTCGAGCGTACTGGAACCATCGCTGTGTTACAGGCTACTGGCACCAAGGGAAGCCGCTATATCGACATCGACAAGACCAACGAATACTGCTGGGACGCGGAGCCCCGACCGTCATTTGTATTGAAGGCTGCGTCGAGACGGGGTAAAGAATCCTGCGATACCAGGCGCAAGGACGCGACTGGCTGGTACCAGGTATCCAACGACTACGTTGCCTTTGTCATCAGCGCGGTCGCGAGCTCCCGAACCCTCGGGCCGCCGCCAGAGCAGGATCTCAGTGCCGCGCAGCGCAGATGCGACTGGCACGGATTGCCCCGCGAGTTCTGCAAGTAGCTGTGCGCACCGGGCTTTCCGCGACGCCCTGGCCCATGGTCTGATCTAAGACGGCCGATCGTCGTCTTCGCCATCCTCGTGCAGGGATCGAGTCGCGCAAGCTCACCTCGGGGTCCCTCCCTGTGCATAGGCCCAGCATGTAGGCGATCGTCTTGCCGAGGCCGCTCTGCGGCAGCGCGCCCTGCGATTCGGCCCACTGCCGGATGTCTGTGATGAGCTTACGGGATTGCTCGTTGCGGAGCTCCGCCCCAGGACAACTCGTGCGCTCCCTTCGGGGGGGCCCTCAACTCCGCGACGAAGGCGCGCCGGCGGTGTGTTAACCCGCGGGTTACTCGCAACTCGTATCGAGTGAAGCCATTTTCACTGTAATCTGCTGACGACATTGGTGCCCAGAGACGGAATTGAACCGCCGAAATTGTGATTTTCGATCCTTCTCAGTGCTCAACCCTGTCCGACCTCGCCGGCGCCGGCACCCCCGCCCGCCGCGCCATCTCCGCATCCCGCCAGTAAGGCACCCGAGCCCCCCGGATCGGCGCACACCCCGCCACGTACACCAGCGCCTCCCCCTCCGGCAGCCGCCCAACTTCATCCGGCGACAGCAGCGGTCTCCCCGCCTCCGTCTCGCTCTCGCTCCGCTTCCCCCCGAAGAACCCCCCGTTTCGACCCAGCCGCCGGTACTCCACCGTCCGCCGCCCGGTCATCTCCGACAGCAGCTTCGCCGTCGCGACGTCGTTCGCCCCGTAGGCCACCTGCACGCCGCAGTTGGCGCCGATGCTCTGGTGCTGGCCGTAGATCTGGAACAGCTGCTCGAGCGACTGGATCGACAGGAACACCCGGATCCCGTAGCCGCGGAAGAAGCCGATCCCACGGTGCATGAAGTCGAGCCTGCCCAGCGCCGTGAACTCGTCGAGCATCAGCAGCACCGGCCGCCGCCCCGGGCGGACCTCCCTGGTCAGCTGACGCGTGATCTGGTTGAGCACGATCCGCAGCAGCGGCCGCATGCGGTCGAGATCCGACGGCGCCACCGTCAGGTAGACCGACACCGGCTGGTCGCCCCCGATCAGGTCCTCGCCGCGAAAGTCGCTGCCCGAGGTGTTGGCGCAGATGAGCGGGTCCTCGAACAGCACCAGCTTCGACTGCGCCGTCGCCTGCACCCCGGTCGCCGTCCGGATGTCCATCCCCAGCAGCCGGCTCGCCGCGCTCGCGACCGTCGGATGCGTCGCGCTCTCGCGGCCCTCCCGGTCCAGCCAGCCGCGGCTCTTGGCCGGGTCGTGCTCCGCCGTCTGCATCGCCTTCCAGGCCTCGACCGGCGCCGGCGAGCTCAGCAGCCGCAGGCAGCTCCCGAGCGACGGCTGCGACTCGGTGTAGAGCGCGTGCAGGATCACCCCGGTCAGCAGCGCCCGCGCCGAGTCCTCGAAGAACCGCTCGCCGCCCGCCGTCTCCTTGCCCTCCGGGTTCACCAGGATGTCGGCCACGTCCTGAGCGCACGCCACGTCCTCCTCCGAGCGCGGGATCGCCAGCAGCGGGTTGTACCTCGCCGAGCCCTTCTTGAGCGTCGGGTCGAAGCGGATCGCGATCTGCTTGCGCGACGCGCGGTAGCCCGCCGTCTTCTCCCACAGCTCGCTCTTGATGTCGAAGGCCAGCAGCGACCCGGTCCAGCGCAGCAACGTCGGGATCACCAGGCAGGTCGACTTCCCCGTCCCCGACGGCGCGTAGACCAGCGCGTGGCGGTCCTTCCTGTCCACCAGCAGGCGCTTGCCCAGCCGGCCGACGACGATGCCGTCCTCACCTGCCTCGAGCAGCCCCGCCGCCGCCACCTCCCGCGCCGTCGCCCAGTGACTCGACCCGTGCAGGTCGCCGACCCGCTGCAGGCGCCTGAGGCTCAGCATCCCGTACGCCGTCGTCGACGCGAAGCAGGCCAGCAGCCCTCCCAAGCCGATCCTCTCGCCGGTCCCCACGATCTCCGCCAGCCGCGGCACCCGCCCGTACGCGTGGATCCACACGATCGCCCGCACCGGGCCGTACAGCGGCCCCAGGCTCGCGAGCAGGACCGGCACTCCCATCGGCACCAGCAGCAGCGCCCCGCGCCGCCATCCCTCGCGCAGCAGCAGTCCAGCGCCGATCGCTACCAGGACCAGGAACGCGGACAGCAGGACGCGGTCCGGATACCACTCCCGCACCAGCCACGGCCTCCCGAGCTGCCGCGCGTAGCCGAGCCGCCACGCCATGTAGCTGCTCGCGAGCCAACCCCCGTCCGCCGCTCCCAGCACCAGCAGCGCGGCCATCCGCCATCCGACCGCTCCCCGCGCCCCGCGCGGCGCCGGCAGCCGGTAGAGCGTCTCCTCGTGGCCGTCGTCGATCACCGGCTCGCCCCGTCCGCCAGCACCGATCCGTGGAACCGATGGAGCCGGAGCTCCGCGAACCGGTCGTCGTTGGCGACGATCGCCGGGATCAGCCAACCGCGCACCGCCGCCGCCGGCACCGGACCGAAGTAGCGGCTGTCGTACGACCGCGGGTGGTAGGGGGCGAACAGCCACAGCCCGCCTGCCGGGACGCGGAAGCGGCCGAACGGGAAGTGCGCCAGCGGCCGGCCGGCCGTGTCGCGCGGTTGCGGCCGCGACGCCGCCACCGCGCGGCCGTTCACCGCCAGCCCGCCCTCGCCGAACGCCACCTCGTCGCCGGCGACCGCCAGCACGATCTTCCCCAGCGCTGCCGCCCCGCCCGCGGCCCCGGCATCGCAGGGCCCTTCGCCCACATAGCCGCGGCGCCGGGCCAGCTCGGCGGCAGCCACCGGCGCACAGGCCAGCACCAGGTCGCCGCGCGCCGGAGCCCGCCGCAGCCAGCTGAGCGGCAGTTCCACGTACAGCCCGCGCGGCAGGCTCGCGCTGGTGTTGAAGCGTCCCACGCACAGCACCGCTGCCGCTCCCGCCAGGACCCCGAGGGCGCCGCACCGCGCTCGCCGCCAGCTCATCCCTGGCCCCTGCCGCTCGCTTCCGCGGACGCCTGCCGACGTTCCCTGACCCGTGTCCAGCGCTCGAGCACCAGGTCCCGGCGCTCGACGACCTCGGCGATCGCCGCCAGGACCTGCGCGCCGCGCTCCTCTGCCACCGCCTCGACCATCCCATCGCCCAGCGCCAGCAGATCCCGGGTCGGCAATCGCCGCAGCACCCTGTCGAGCTCCGCGAGACCCGCTGCGCCGGCGACCGCACGCCGCAGCCGCAGACCGTCCCGCTGCCGCACCGCGGCCTCGATGCGGCGCCCCTCGACCGCCGCGCCCAGCAGCGGCAGCCCCTTGACCGCGATCGCCAGCGCGACCACCACCAGCGCCAGCAGCACGCCTGCGGCACCTCCCATCGCACACCTCCCGGATCGACTGCGCCTGCACGAGCGCTCTCGACCATCCCATCTCGGACTGCCCTGTCGAGCACGGTCCGCCCGCAGCGGCCCTCGCTGTCTCCCCGTGCCGTTCTCAGCCGCCGCTAACGTTGCCGTCTCGCAAACGCCGCAAATGCCAGACTTGCAGGTAACCCCAGCCTTGCCGCCCGGGCGCCTCGCTGCACGGCACCAGCTCGCGGACGACCTCGCCGCCCGCCAGACCCCGCCCGTCCCGCCCTGCACAGCGCCATCCCCATCAGCCGGCGCCGAGAAACCGGCATCCCCAGGAGCGGCGGCGCACCCGCCACAGGCTCCGCTCCGGCTCACGCTGAATCCGCACCAGCCGTCCCCACACCCCCTGCGACCGCATCAGCAGCGCGACCGAGGGCGCGCGCAGCGTGCGCATCCAGACCGCGATTCCGGGCCGGGCCGCGGTGCGCTTGAAATACACCTCGCCCTCTCCCTCGACGGCCCCGCGAAGGCCAGGCTTGCCGCAATCGCCGGCGTTGCCCCATTCACCAGGATTACCGGCAACGGCATCCTTGACGGGAACGGCAGCGTTGATGGGAAAGGCAAGCTTGACGACAACGCCAGCCCTGACGGCAACGTCAGCCTTGCCGGAAGCGGCGGCCTTGCCGGCAACCTCACGCTTGCTCCAATCGCCACTTTCGCCCCGCTCACCGGTCTTGCCCCCATCACCGCTATGGCTCGAATCGCCGCTCTCGCCCGAATCACCAGCGTTGCCGCCAACACCACTCTTGCCACCAAACCCAGCGTTCCGAAACCGCGCAGCATCACCACCGCCGCCGCTGCTCCCCGCGCCCCCCGCGCTCCCGCGCCACCTCGCCCCCCTCGGCCGCCTCACCACCCGTCTCCTCGCGCTGCCGCCGTCTTCCCCCAGGCCCGCCGCACCGCCAGCGACGCCTGCCGGAAGGCCGCCGTCTCGCACCGCCGCGACTCGACCGCCTCGCGCAGCAGCCGCAGCACGGCCAGCGCCTCCCGGCTCGCACCCCAGCCCTTGACCAGCACCACGGCCTTCGCGAGCAGCCATCCCGCGCTCGCGAACTCGCCCGCCTCCGCCTGCAGCTCCGCGCGGTCGATCGACAGCAGCGCCAGGTGGCTCTCCATGCCGAGATCCTCGAACCCTGCCCAGGCGCGCTCATACCAGCGCCGCGCCTCGTCGAGCTCGCGCAGGGACCGGTTGATCCGCCCCTGCAGCCAGGCGCGCGACAGGCTGGCCAGCGCGTCGCCGCGGAACCGCTGGTAGAGGCCGTCGCTCCTCCCCGCCTCGGCCCGCGCCTCCAGCACCTGCCCGGCGTCGTTGAGGTGCCACGCCAGGCCGTGATGGGCCGCGAGCTCGAGGTGCGGATCTCGGCAGGCGTCGATGTCGGGAATCGCCCTGCGGATCAGCCGGATGGCCTCCTCGGGATGGAGGTGCCCGATCGCCTCGGCTCGCGACACCAGGCACCGCGCCACCAGGTGCGGCTCCTCTGCCCTCCGGTAGGCCTGCTCCGCATTGCTGAACGCCTCCGCGGCCTTCTCGAACCTGCCCACCGACTGCCAGAGACTGCCCAAGTAGGCCAGCCACCGCCCTTCGAGGAGCACGTCCCCACTGCCGTCGGCGAGCTGCCACGCGGCGTCCCGCAGCAACGTCGCTGCGTCAACCGGGTGGCCCGCCAGCCGCTTCGCGTCGCCGGCGATGGCCAGGGCCTCGCCCCGCAGGTCCGCCAGCCTGGCGGCGGAGTACCTGCCGTCGTCGAGGCGATCGACAATGGCTATGCCGAGCTCGGCGATCGCCAGGCTTTCGACCGGGTCCCGCCACAGCCCCTCCCGGTAGTCGCGAAGCAGCGCCTCGAGGACGCCGGCGGTCGTGTACTTCGGCGAATTGCGTACGATCGTCAGCCGCCGGCCGGCCGGCAGCTCGCGCAGCACCGGCCACAGCGCCGCGCCCGCCTCGAGCTCCGCCAGCCGGCCGGCGATGAGCTTGCCGCTGCCTGCGATCGCCGACGCGAAGGCCGCCTCGATCGCCTTGTCGTACGCCGACGCCTGCTCCTTCTCCCGCGCCAGCGCGTCCCGCACCCGCTCCCGGCACGCCTCGCACTCCCCGACCAGGTGCCCGAGCACGCGGCAGCCGGCGTCCGTCGATAGGTTCATGGCCAGCAGGGAGGCCACGTCGGTCGCGTCCAGATGCCGGTCGTCCTGATCGAGCACACGAATTCTCCCGAAAGTGCTGCGTTCTCACTACAGTCGCTGGAGGACCTCATTTCCGGGACAAGATCGGTCATTTTTCAGTACATCGACGGTCTATTCTTCGCTTCAATGGAAGCGGGCTCCAGCCCGCCCGAGGGGACCCCGGACGCCCTGCCCACCGGCTCGCTCGTGCACCGGCCCATGCTCTGACATGGTCTGACTATCCGACGGTCATGCCATGTGATAGGATCGCGACCATGAACAGGAACCCTGCTCGGAAGCCAACCTCCGGTGGCATCGCTGCCGGGTCCAGGAACCGTCCGCACCGCATCACCATCGCGCTGGCGCCCGAGCTCCGCGACCGCCTCGAAGCGCGGGGCGCACGCAGCGACAAGGGCCACGGTCCGTACAACTACACCCGCCAGCTGGGCCGCACCCTCGAGCTCTTCGACTCCCTGCTCGCCAAGAGCGACCCCCGCCACACCCACGCCATGCCGAAGGACGACTACGAGCTCGTCGTCGCGGCGCTGACGGACCCGCCGATGCTCATGGCCTTCCACATCGCCCACCTGGGCAATTACCTCTTCGAGCTGCCGGCCTTTCGGGCTCGCGCCGCCGAGCTCGCGATTGACCCGGAGGCCCTTCGCGACCGGGTCAACGGCTTTCCCTTCGCCGAGAAGCTGCACCTCGCCCAGGCGGCGCAGATCCGCCACGCCGCCATCGCCTCCCGATGACGGGCCGCTCCGGCCTCCTCGCCGGCGCCCGCACCGCGGCCGCCGCCGCGCCGCCGCAGCTCCCTGCCGTCCTGGCGCATGAGTCTATGGACGATTCATTAATTGTGCTATGATTGCCACCGGCGTCGCCGCAGGATTGGCGCAATTGTTTAGAAAGGGGGGTCCCCATGGCAGCAACGAGCGAGGGTACACTGGACCGGGCAATTGCTACGCTTGATCTCTCCCAGGTACGACGAAAGCTCATTGAGCCGGAACCGGAGGGGAAGGGCTGGAGCGAAGACGTGGCGTTGGAGGCCGAGAGGTGGTACAGGCGCTTTCTCCACATTATCCTTAAACATCCGCATGTTCGTCCAGTGCCTAACCATCAGATCGACGAGTTCTGGCATCAGCATATCCTGGACACGCGAGCGTATGCACAGGATTGTGAAACGGTGTTCGGTCGCTTTCTTCATCATTACCCGTACTTTGGACTTAATGGGGATGCCGCTCAACGCGACGCATGCTTCGACGAGACAAATGTTCTCTATCGGAAGGAATTCGGTGAAGGCTGTCTTTCTGCGGGTACCCATGGGCAGGGCTGTAGTGCGCCGTGCGCACCGCAAGCTTGCTCGGGTGGCGGTACTTGTAAATCGTGTACGGTGGACGGTGGCGACCCAAAATATACCTGAGCCTCAAGAAAGCGCACAGCGTGCCAGGCCAGCACGAGCTTCTAGTGCCGACCCATGCCGATGAATTGGATCTCACGATTCTCTGCCGGGTCTAATAAAATTAAATTCAACGTAGGTCCGCTACGAAGACCTGCTTTCTAGGACTTGTCCCGCAGCGTGACCGCACTCCTGGTGGGTGGAGGCTCTGAGCTTCTGGAGGAAGGAGATGTGGGTAACTTGGAAGCATGAACAAAGCGATTTCAACGTGCCTCTGACATATGAGGAGAAGGTCGATATCTTCTACGAACAGACCCTCGGGTGGCAGCTGCACATCGCCGATTTGATCGCGAATGGAGGCGTTACCTTAGGCGAATTCAAGCGCGGCGAGGCTGGCTACAAGGTCAAAGCGATCCGACACTCTGGGTTTGCCGTCCTTCACGTCTGCCTGAGCTATATTGAACTTGTCGGCTCACTTCAATCTCCGGTAGCCAAAAGCTCAACAAAGACTTTCCGCGACGGGGTGCGCGTGATCCCAGGGCTGATCGATGCTGCGGCTGCCACGAATGCAGTCGTCGCCCGCCTCTACGCAGGCGCACGCTGCGGCCTCTATCACGAGGGTCGCACACGCCCTGGAGTTGGCTTGGGCCATCCTCCCGATGGGAACGCGATTGCCGTGCAGCCAACGACCGGCACAATCGCAATCAGTCCAGAACTACTTCCCGTTGTGCTGAAGACGCATCTTGAGACGCTAAAGTCGGAGCTCCTGAAGCAGGCGAACGTGGCGCTCTGCAAGCGGTTCGAGCAACGTTTCAATTCCGGTTTTAGCCCCGAAGCAGCTCCAAGGTCTCGGTGGCGGAGGCTCTTGATTCGCATATGGCGGCCCGCCTCTGCTTAGGCCACACCTGTCGTCTGTCTCTCTAAATAACTGGAGGGCGCTGTTACCGTTGCCTCGCCACCAGCCGGCCGTGACTCCTCCGCCCTCGTCGTGCCCGGATGCCAGGTTGCTCGAAGTCTGAGTTGCTTCGGACCCGCCGTGGTAATGTTCGCCGGAGGCTAGCTAGGCTGTCATATCGACTCGCCCGTCACTCGGTCAGGTGCAGCAGGAGAAGACTACGTATGCGCCCGCGACGCTCCGCTGTGGGCGCCTTCATCGCATTCCACTTGCCCGCGACACGCTCCAGAAACAGCGCACCGAATACTCCAGGAAGAGGACGCAATCCGCGCTCACCACGCAAGGCGTCGTATTGCTCTCGTAGCTGCCGCGCCGTGTCGCTGCAGTCGTCGAACAAAAGGTTCACAAACAGGTGGGCCATGTCAAGCACAGGCGCTCCGACATGTGAGTGCTCAAAGTCGATCAGCCAGAGTCCTTCGCCCCCTCTCACGTTCCCACGAGAGAAATCGCCATGCGAAAGGCATCGACCCGAGTCGAGTGGCAGGCTAGGTGCCCAGTGCCCATCAAACCGTGCGACCACCTCGTAGAGTTCCTGTAAAGCAATCTCTTCGCGCTCGAGCAGACCTCGCAAGGAGAACAGGAGTCGCGCTCGGTACCCGGACCGGTTACAGCTCTGGATCCAGGGAGGCTTGACGCGCAGAGGTGCGTCGAAGTCTCTTGTTTCCACTTCCAGCCTTACGAGCTGATCGACCAGTCCCGCAAGTCCACCAGTCGTGTCGAGGGAAGGAGCGGTGTCCTCGATTTCCTCGACTATGTACAGGCTACTCTCAAGATTCTCGGGGACGGGATGCCACTGCGGCACACGGAAGCCTATCTCGCGTCCTAGTTGTCGAACCAGACCGCTATGTACATGGTTTGCATTGCGGCAGCAAAGGCGGATGGACTCGGCATCTGAACGGGTAGTGTTGACAACCTTGAGGCGAAACCGTCTGTGATCGGACGGCAACCTAATCGATGCGTGTAGATAGCGCCAGATCTTTTCGCGACCGGGGCTTTTCGGCAGAACGTCGACGGCCCCGACCGATTCGACAGCCTCAGCCAATACCTCTGCCTCCGCGGCGCGACGTGCCTCGATAGCTTCGCGCGACTGGTCGGTGAGGTCACTCACACAGCGCACGATATCGCCTACCACGGGGCGCAGCAAGCCGGCGCCAACACTCGGCGATTCGGTTCGGCCTGCCAGCCGTGCTCGATCTGGGGTAAGGTAGCGACACGAAATAACTGACCTATTTCGTGCGAACGCTGCCGGGGTGGATGGTGTAGTTCCAGTCGCCGTGGAAGGTATGGCGTTCGAGATCGATCTCAGCCATCTGTGGGTCCGTGGGGGCGAGGCCTTGCGGATAGGTGCCCTCGTCAATCTCAGACCTGATCCTGAGCCCAGCCGTCGTGGTGGTCGATCCAATGAGGCTGACAATGGCGGCTAGGCTCACTAGCGGTTTGGCGCGCCAGTTCATCGCGATGTAGGAGAACAGGCGGTGCTCGATCTTGTTCCACTTGCTGGTGCCCGGGGGGAAGTGGCAGACGGTGATGGCGAGTCCAGTGCGTTGGGCGAACTTGCGGAGTTCCCACTTCCACAGGCGCACGCGGGAGCCGTTGCTGCCGCCGCTGTCCGCCGTGATCAGCAACGAGGTGGCGCTACCGTACGCCGCCCGGCCCATCAGTTTCCACCAGCGCCGGATGGCGTGGACCGCGAAGCTCGCCGTGTCGTGATCGATCCCGACGCTAACCCAGCCTTCGTTGCGATGCAGGTCGTAGACGCCGTAGGGAATCGCCTTGCCCTGCTCGGGGATGACGAAGTCGTGCACCCGCACGGGCTCCGCTGCTCCTTTCGGCCGCCACTCCCGGCCCGTGTTCTTGAAGTCGCCGACCAGTTCCTTCTTCTTCGTGTCCACCGAAATGGCAGGCTGTGCCCGCTTCTGGTAGCGGCGCACCTGTTCGTTGATGTACCGAAACTGTGCGTCGCGATCGGGATGCTGGGGTCCCTCGCGGGTCTTCCGGTTCGCCTGCAGGCTGTAGCCGCTGGCCTGCAGGAGATCGGCGACCAGCCGGTGGCTTGCCGTGTGCCCCAGCGCTGTTAACGCTCGCCAGAATCCGTCGAATTTTGGACTCTTTGTCGCCGGAGCAGGAGGTAGGCCAGGTACCCAGGGCTCGGCGGGTCCCGGCGTAGTTCCTCGATGATGGGGAGAAAGTAGGCGAG
>Ga0210384_10000358_pt1 | contig 70458 bp, 52 predicted proteins | sample IncBWH2MmetaG_FD_160574 | JGI IMG/M metagenome (GOLD analysis project Ga0210384, IMG submission 160574) | Forest soil microbial communities from Barre Woods Harvard Forest LTER site, Petersham, Massachusetts, United States - Inc-BW-H-2-M | ecosystem: Environmental > Terrestrial > Soil >... | reverse complement strand
GTGAGTGCGGATCCGGAGATCATGTCGGGATGGTCTGCTGAACCCGTGGGCAGTTGCAGCGTGAATGGCGCGAGGTTGAAATTCTGGCCAGGCGCCTTGGTCTTGCTGATGCTCTCCGCAAAGGATCGATCCGCACTCGCCGCCAAGGATTCTGGCGGCTCGTCGCCTCCGCCGCAGCCCGCGAGAAGGCCGCTGACAAGGCCTGTGAGAAGGGCCGATTTCATTCGTTCATTCATGGTGGATCTCCGTAGTGGTTGAACAAGGCGCCGCTTGCCCTCGAACTTGCAGCTGTTGGTCTCTCTCCGAGAACTTGGTCGATGAATGGGCCGATGCCTTGCGGCGCGCGAGCACTCCGGCGCGCAGCGCGCTCGGCAAACGATGGTGCTCAAGGCATCAACGCCAAAGACCTGGTGCATGTCTTCAAAGGCTGGCCCGCGGCACGTCAACATGCATTCGGCGAACAAGGCAGCACGCATTTCGCGCTTGCCCACTAATATGAAACGTCGTTCCTTATTTATCGGTCTTTCGTTTCTATTTGTCATTGGGGTGTGCCCTGAGGCCAAGTGCCTCGACATCGCCACCACCGCGCGAGCGCTTTGTCGTCGAGTCGACACGACATGATCTTTGTCGACCGAGGGAGTGCACGACAGGCCGAGAAATGCGCACTCAACCGCCCCCGCGCGCAGCGCCGGTTCAGCAATCTTCAGATTGCTTGCGCTTGCGTTGGCAGGCCTGGTCGACCGCTCGGCCGTCCGTGCTCAGGCCTTGGTGCGGCGCACTGTGCGCGGCTTGGAACCAACAGCCTTGTCAAGATCCAGCGGGTTCTCCGTACAACCGAGATGTGCGGAGATGTCGCGGCTGGCCGCGTGCAGCATCGCCACGACTTTCGGAGCGGCCGCTTCGTCGTAGCGGAACGTCGGAAACGACACGCTCAGGCCCGCGACCGGCTGACCGAGCCGGTCGAAGATGGGCACGCCGAGGCAGCGGATGTGGTCGTCGAACTCTTCGCGATCTTCGCCATATCCCTGCGCTCGCACCCGGCTCAATTCCTCGAGATAGGCAGCGCGATCGACGATGGTCTTGTCGCGGAAGCGCGTGAACTTGGCATCCGCCAGAATGAGGTCCCGCCGCCCTGGGTGCTCCCAAGCCATCAGCACCTTGCCGATGGCCGTGCAATGCAGCGGCGCGCGTCGGCCGATGCGCGAATACATGCCCAACATGTGGCGCGAGTCGACCTTGTGCACATAGATGATCTCGCTGTCGATCAACGTGCCCAGATGCACCGTCTCGCCGGTCTGGTCGGCGAGCATCTGCATATGGTGCTTGGCCAGGTCGATCAGATCTGGGTTGACCAACGCCTTGCTGCCCAGTTCGTAGAGCTTCATGGCAAGCCCGTATTGCTCGCTGTCGGACTCCTGGCGCACGAAACCCAGGGTCTTCATGGTCTGCAGGAAACGGTAGACCGTCGCCTTGGGCATGGCGAGCTTGACGGAGAGGTCGGAAATGCCGATCTCGCTGCGCTGCGCCAGTGCCTGCAGGATCGCAAACACTTTCAGAACGGCTGCCACGGACTCGGGCTGCTTGCCTTCTAGAGACTCGTCATCCATGCGTTTTGACTTCTTTGAACTTACGTTTCAGATTGGGCAATTATCCGCTTCTGGCCACATTCGTCCAAGCTTCGAGCGACATCAGGCGTCTGCCGTGCACGATCAGCGCGCCAGCCAGCCTCCGTCGACGGCAACGGTATAGCCATTGACGTAGTCGGACGCGCGCGATGCCAGGAACACAACCGGGCCGGCCAGATCGGCCGGGACGCCCCAGCGTCCAGCCGGGATGCGCTCCAGGATGGAGACGTTGCGGCTCTCGTCCGCGCGCAACGCGGCCGTGTTGTTGGTGGCCATGTATCCCGGCGCGATCGCGTTGACGTTGATGCGGTGGCCAGCCCACTCGTTGGCCATCGCCCGCGTGATGCCGACCACGCCGCTCTTGGACGCCGCGTACGAAGGCACCCGCACGCCGCCCTGGAAGGACAGCATCGACGCGACGTTGATGATCTTGCCGCCGCCGCCCTGGGCGATGTAGTGCCTGGCTACAGCCTGCGAGAAGAAGAACACCGTCTTCAAGTTCAGGTCCATGACGTCGTCCCAGTCCTTCTCGGAGAACTTGATGGCGTCTTCGCGCCGGATGATGCCGGCGTTGTTGACCAGGATGTCGACGCGCCCGTGCCGCGCCTTCGCCTCGTCGATCAGGCCGGGAATGCTGGCGATGTCGGCCAGGTCAGCGCGCAGGTCCGTGAATCGACGGCCGGTGGCCTCCACCTGTTCGCGCGTCTCTTCGGGGGCCGAGACATTGATGCCGACGATGTCCGCACCGGCCTGCGCCAGCGCCAGCGCCATGCCCTGTCCCAATCCCGTGTTGCAGCCGGAGACGATCGCGACCTGACCGGTCAATTGAAAATTGTCGAGGATCATGTTGGGTTCCGGCTGGATCAGCGCAGCGCGCTCATCGGGACGTGGTCCATGTCCTTGAAGACCTGGTTCTCGCCCACCATGCCCCAGATGAAGGTGTAGGCCTGCGTGCCCACGCCCGAATGGATGGACCAGCTCGGGCTGATCACGGCCTGTTCGTTGCGCACGACGAGGTGGCGTGTCTGCGTGGGCTCGCCGAGCATGTGGAAGACCGCCGCGTCGTCGTTCATGTCGAAGTAGAAATACACCTCCATGCGGCGCTCGTGCGTGTGGCACGGCATGGTGTTCCAGAGGCTGCCGGGCTCGAGCTGGGTCATGCCCATCAGCAGCTGGCAGGTCGGAAGCACGTCCGGCACCAGGAACTTGTGGATCGTGCGGCGATTGCTGGTCGCGGGCGAGCCGAGCGTTTCGGGCGAAGCCTCGGCCAATGTCACCTTGCGATGTGGGTAGGCGGTGTGCGCCGGCGCGCAATTGAACCAGAGCCTGGCCGGCCGGCCCGCGTCGACCGACTCGAAGGTCACGTCACGCGCGCCTTGCCCCACGTACAGCGCTTCGCGCGGTCCGACGTCGAAGACGTGGCCATCGACCGTCACGCGCGCCGCGCCGCCGATGTTGATCAGGCCCAGCTCGCGGCGCTGCAGGAAGAAGTCGGTGCCGGTGTGGCGGCCGAGTTCGGGCGCGAAGCGAACGGCGCTCTTCACCGGGTGGATGCCGCCGACGATGATGCGGTCGATCTGGCTGTAGGTGAGCGTCGCTGCGTCTGGCTGGAAGATGTCCTCGACGAGGAAGTGCCGGCGCAGGCCTTCGGTGTCCAGGGTGCGGGCGTGTTCGCTGTGGATCGCTTGGCGGATTTGCATGGTCTGTCAGCGTGGTGCTGGGATGAGAAAAGGTGCCGAACCCCGAGGGGACGGCCGCAAGACTACCTCAGGTTGGTGCTTTCCCGGAATAATGGTTTTTAATTAGTGAACCGCTGTTCCATTTTTTTCGTCAGTCGCTATAGTACAGCCCAGCAGCCCTCCATGAAGCTTCTTATGAGCCCGGGAAATCGCATGAGCCCCTACTTCGACAGCAGCACCCCCTGGACCGAACTGGGCGGAGGCATCCGCCGCAAGATCGTCGGCCATACCTCCCAGTTGATGTCGGTACTGGTGCAGTTCGACCAGGGCGCCATCGGGACGCCGCATGAACACGACACCCACGACCAGATCGCCTTCGTGGTCTCGGGATCGTTCGAAGCCGAGGTCGATGGCATCAAGCGCGTACTCAAGGCCGGCGATGCCTTCATTGCGCCGCACTTGCACATGCATGGCGTGAAGGCGCTGGAGGCCGGCAGCATGTTGCTGGACCAGTTCTCGCCACCGCGCGAGGACTACCTCTGAACGCGATGTGATCCGAAGGGCACGTTGGGTGGCTCGAGAAGGCGCAGCCCTTCCAGCCCGTCAGAAGAAATCAAGACGGAGACATAGATGAAGCAACTGAAGATCGTGACTGCCCCGCCGATGGCGGCGGCATCGTTTGCCGCCCGTCCTGAACGCAGGCGTTCCCTGCGCATGACGGTCTTCCATGCCAATGCCGGCACGGCGCCATCGCTCGGTCGCGCGATTGGCGGGACCTCCCTCGACGAGGCCAGGCGCACCGCCTGACCCCGCCAGCGGGCCACCTTCACGGCCCTCCCCCTCGTGACCGGCATCGCAGCCATCTCCACTGGCTGCCCGCGTCGATCACGAGTCACCTGGTGTTCTGAGGTCACGAACCACCGAGCGGCCTGACGCCGTCTCTTGTTCACCCTCGATATGTCTCGCGAGCTCCGCCCCGTGTCATGACGGGTACGCGGCGGGGGTCGGCACATCTTGAGCAGGAGCGCGTCGTCTTGTCGTCCCTATTGCAGTCCGCATCGTCCGCGCTGCGCCAGATCCTGCTCGCCGGCGGGCTGGCCCTGGCTTGCTGCAGCCCCGCCTTCGCAGACGGCGCGATGGATCAGATCGTCCAGTCCCGGCTGGTGCCGCAACTCGACGACCTGCTCTCGCGACTGGTCGCCGAGCGCGGCCGGATGCAGCTCGACGGCGTGCGCGTGCTCGACGCCAGCGACAAGTTCATGCCCGGCAAGATCGCGCTCGGCATGAGCGACCTGATCGAGGCGCACGCGACCTCGGATCAGGCCGCGCTCAAGCACGACCTGGCAGCGTTCCGCGCCCTCGCCGACTTGACCGCCGGCATGGACAACCATACCTGGGGCATCTACTACTACCTGCTGGCGTTGCGCAAGCTGCAGGTCGCCGGCCTGCTCGAACAGGCGGTCGACCCCACCACGCTGCGCCGCCTCAGGCAGCAACTCGACTGGCGAAGCTTCGTGCGAGTGCCCGAGCTCGCGCTGATCAACCTGCCCACCAACTACTACGGCGTCGCGTTCGGCGTCGCGCGGCTGCGGTACCTGCTCGGTTGGGAGGACGAGTCCGGCAGCCAGCGATTGCTGGCTCGCATGATGGATCACTACAAGCGCTTCTCGGGCGCCTACGGGTTCTCGGACGAGACCGATGGCGAGGGCCGATTCGACCGCTACAGCATCCTGCTGATCGCCGAGATCTGCGAGCGCTTCATGGAGACCGGCATGCCGGTGACCGACGAGATCAAGGCCATGCTGCGACGTTCGGTCGACATCGCGTTGATGTTCGCCAACCCGCGCGGCGACGGCTTCAGCTTTGGCCGCAGCCTCGGACCGTACGGCGACACCGCGCCGCTGGAGATCCTCTCTGCCGCGAGCGCATTGGGCGTGCTCACGCCCGACGAGCAGGTTCACGCCTACGCCTACGCCAGCCACATCGCCGCCAAGTACGCCGACTTCTGGTTCAACCCGGCGATTCATTCGGTCGACATGTGGAACGAGGGCCGGCGCACCGACAGCTATCGCGGCAAGAACCGGATCCTGGGCGAGAACTTCTCCTTGCTGCATCAACTGATGGCCGCCAACCAGCTGTGGAACGCCTGCGGCTTCAAGGGCAAGGCGCCTGTCGCGGACCTGCAGGCGTGGGTGGACAAGACTCGACCGCCCTTCCTGCTGGTGTGGTTCGCCAAGGGTGAGTACGAGCGCGCCCTGGTGATGTGGCGCGACGACGCAACCCTCTTCAGTCTGCCGTTCATCAATGGCGGAGGCGGCCAGTACGCCAACGGCCCGTACTACGCGCTGCCGTTCGCGCAAGGCCTGGTCGCCGGCACGCCCGACAGCGGCGCGGCGCTGGCCCAGCTGCTGCCGAAGTTCGAACTCGATGACGGTACGCAACTCTTGCCCGCCGCGTTCTTCAAGGACATCGAGGCTCACGACGGCGGAGGGCATTTCGACGTGGCGACACACCAGGATGAACTGGCCAGGCTGGGTCAGATCAAGCCCATCAAGGATGCGCGAATCCAGGTGGACACGACCTACCGCTTCGAGCCGGGCAGGATCGTCCGCGTCGATCGCTTCACGGCGAAAGCGGCGCTGAAGGTGAAGAAGCTCGCGCTGGATTTCGCATCGTTTTCCGGAGAGCCCCGCCAGGAAGGGCTGGCCACCGAGTTTGCATCGGGCCGCGTTTCGCGCTTCGAGGTCACCGGCCTTGACCATTGCCAGGCAGGCCCCGCGGGCGCGCAGGACCGCTCACCCGAAGGGGCCATGCAAACCCATATCCATTGCGACAGGCTCGACTTCGAGCTGGACGCGCCGCTCTCGGTCACCTGGACCCTGAGCTACCACTGATTGGTTCGAGCAGGCGGCCTACGTCCGCATGCGCAGAACCCCGTTAGAAGCACTTCAACATATCGACATCGGAGACATCATGCGAGACAAGACGGGATCGTCATACCTGCCACGACTTTCCGCGGTGAGCTGTGCCACGACCACGCTGTTCCTGCTGCAATCGGCGGCATATGCCCAGCAGGCTGCCTCCGCGCCCGCGGCGGCGGCCAGTGCGCAACAAGCCGCGCCGGCACCGGCCAAGGCCGCCAGTGACAGCAACGCGAGCACGGGTGGCGAGCGCAACGCACTCGCCACCGTGATCATCACCGCCAACAAGCGTGTTGAACGGCTCGAGCAGGTTCCCCTGGCCATCTCCGTGATGAACACCGAAGACCTGCAACGCAACAACGTCCGAAGCTTCGACGACATTGCGCTGCTGTCGCCGGCGCTGAGCATCACCTATGGCACGACGCCGGCCAACAACGGCATCAACATGCGCGGCATCGGCACCAGCTCGATCGGCATCGGCGTCGAATCCGACGTGTCGGTCACGGTGGACGACATTCCCATGGGCCTGCAGTTCATGGCGTTCAAGGATCTGGCCGACGCCGCGCGGATCGAAATCATCAAAGGCCCGCAGAGCACGCTCTATGGCAAGGCGTCCATCGCCGGCGCCGTCAACATCATCACGGAGCCGGTCGGCGGCCCGCTGCATGGCGCCGTGAGCGGGATGCTCACGACTGACCGCGAGTACCGGACCAGCCTGTCGTACGGGGGCAATGTCTCCGACACCATCGGCTTTCGCATCGCCGCCAGCGACGACGACTTCGAGGGCAACGTGCGCAACCTGACCACGGGCGGGTGGGTCAACGGCTCGTCGGGGAAGACCTTCATGGGCAAGCTGGTCTGGCGTCCGACGCAGGAGCTGGAGGTTCAGCTCTCGCCGCGCTACAACCACACGGTCGCGAACTGCTGTGTTCTGGTGCCCACGAGCTTCACGCCCATCCAAGGCGCGCTGCTGTCCAACGTCTCCAACTTGCCGGCGTCTCAACTCCTTTCGGGCATTCCCATCGGACCGGACAACCGCGACATCCGCAACGACTACCCGACGGGTCTGACGTCCAACGACAGGGGTATCGGCCTGCGGGTCAACTACGATTTCCCCGACGGCACGGCGCTGACTTCCATCACCTCGACGGAGCACTACACGGCCAACGACTACCGCGACCAGGACTTCGTCGATGTGCCGACGCTGGAGTACTACCCGCTGGCCAACGGGAAGCCCGCCGGCGTCGACGCAGGCTACGTGCAGTACGGCCAGTACGACATCAAGTCCAACAGCGAGGAACTCCGGCTCACGTCGCCCGATGCCGGGAAGTGGCGCTACGTGGCGGGCCTCTGGTTCGGCGAGAACGTCGTCGACCGCCACTTCGTGCGCGGGTACAACGGCATCGCGTTGACGACGCCGGTCCAATACTACGGCAGCACCTACAACCGCAACACGGCCGTGTTCGGCCAGGTCAGCTACGCCATCACGCCGGATGACACCGTCTTGGGCGGGCTCCGCTTCAACAGGCAGATTTCCGGCTACGACATGCAGCTCGGCGCCGCCCCGCCCGTCGCCTGGACGCCGACGTCCGAGTTCTCGAGCCGCGGCAATGGGGAGAATTCGACCACCGGCAAGCTCAGCTACCAGCATCAGTTCACACGCGGCCTGATGGCCTACGTGATGGGCGCGACCGGCTACAAGGGCGAGGCCTACGACATCACCAGCAGCCTGAACGCCGCCACGGCGGTACAACAGCCGGTGCATTCCGAGAGGGGCAAGACGATCGAGCTGGGCATGAAGGGCAACTTCTTCGAGAACCGGCTGACCGTCAACCTGGCGGCCTTCAAGTCGATCTTCGACGACTACCAGCAGAACTCGGGCAGCTACCTGCCCGGCACGACGACCTATGTGACCCGCCTGAACAGCATCGGCGGCGTGCAGACGCATGGCCTCGAAGCCGACATCGCAGGGCTGATCACGCCCGCCTTCCTCTTCAGCGCCAACTTCGCCTACACCGTGGCGACGGTCACCAAGTGGCCCAACGCGCCGTGCTACGCCGTGGCCGCGACGACCAATGGGGGCTTCAATGCCGCCTGCCAGCTGAAGGACCCCGCGTACGGCGGCCAGAACGTCCAGAACCTGGCGGGCGGCGTGATGCCGAATGCGCCGAAGTACAAGGCGACAGTCTCGGGCCAGTACGACCTCGCGCTGGATGACGCATTGAAGGAATTCTTCACGGGGACTTGGCGCTACCAGAGCAAGGTGATGACCAACATCAACCAGGATCCGTCGCTCGAGGCGCCTGCGGTCGGTATTCTCAATCTCGGCTTCGGCTTCAAGGACAACGCCGAAAAGTACCGGCTCAGCTTCTTCGTCAACAACGTGTTCAACCGGCACTACGCGCTGACCGGCTTCACCGGCCTGGGCAGCTGGAACGCCAAGGCACCGAACCCGCCGGTCACCGTCGCCACCACGACGTGGACGCCGGCGCGCGACGCCTGGCGCTACGAGTCCGTGCGCTTCGACATGAAGTTCTGACGATGCGCACGAGGACATTGGCTGGCGTGGCAACTGGCCAATTCCTCTCGCTCGCCCTGGGCACCGGGGCCATCCGGCCCGATGACGTGCAGGTGCAGGACTGGGGCCTCACGCGCAGCGGCTCGACGGTGCAGAAGGTGGTGCTGCGCAACGCTCTGGGCATGCAGGTGGACTACGTCGACTACGGCGCGACCCTGACCGCCATCGTGGTGCCGGATCGACATGGCCAGCCGCTCAACGTCGTGCTGAGCCTGCCCACGCTGGCCGCGCTCGAGGTCACCCATCATCGCTACGGCGCAGTCATGGGGCGCTACGCCGGCCGCATCGGCGCGGCCAGGTTCTCTCTGGACGGGCATGAAGTGCAGCTGCAGGCCAATGCCAAGGGCGTCTATCTGCACGCCGACCCGGACGGCTATGACAAGCGGGTCTGGCGGCGCCGTGACTTCTCAGCCCCCGCTTCGCTCGGCTCGGTCTACGAGATGGACAGCCCTGCCGGCGACCAGCGATTCCCGGGCCGACTTCGCCTTCTGGCGACCTATCGCCTGATGCGTCACCGCAACGAGTTCCGCATCGAGTACACGGCCACCACGGATGCGCCGACGGTGCTCAATCCGACCAACCATGTGTTCTTCAACCTGGCCGGCGCCGGCGCGCATGGCCTGGCGCAGCATCGCTTCAGCATCGCCGCGGACCGCTACGCAGTCACCGATGCCCTGCGCATTCCGACCGGCGAGCTCGCGCCCGTGCAAGGCACCGTGCTCGACTTCTCGCATCCGGTGTCGGTCGCGGCGCGGCTTGCCGCCGGTGACGCGCTGCTTGGCCAACCCGCAGGCTTCGACCACAGCCTCCTGTTCGCGCGTTGGGACAGTCGCTTGCGGCCGGTGCTGCGCGTGGATGAGCTGGGCAGCGGCCGCCGTCTGGAAATCAGCTCCACGGAGCCGTCCGCGCAGTTCAACAGCGGCAATGGCTTCGACGGGAGCGAGGTCGGCAGCGAGGGCATCGCCTACCAGCGGCACGACGGGCTTGCCTTCGAGACCCAGCATTTGCCGGACAGCCCCAACCACGCCGGCTTTCCGAGCACGCGCCTGGCACCCGGCCAGGTCTTCCGCTCGGTGACCGCCTATCGATTCTCCACGCTGCCAGAGAGATCGGCCATGACTTCGCGCGGAATCAACGCCCCCTGATTCCGGATCACGCGCGCCGCCAGGCGGTTGGCGAAGCGCGCGGACTCGGCGGCGTCGGCACCGAGCAGACGCCGGCTCAGGTAGCCTGCTGCAAACGAATCGCCGGCGGCCGTCGTGTCGACGACATGCTCGACGTGCTCTGTCGCAACCTCCTGCCAGGCCGCCTCGGCATCGCCGCGCAGCAGCGTCGGCAAGGCACCGCGCTTGAGGACGATCTCATCGACCTCCAGCGCCTGCGCCGCGCGCACGGCTTCATCCGGCGTGGCCAGGCCGTGCAGCGCCTGATGATCGTCGACCGTCACCAAAGCCAGGCTCGCGAGCGCAAAGGCTCGCCCGAAGGCCGCCCTCGCTTCGATGGCGTCGGACCACAGGCGCGGACGAAAATTGTTGTCGAAGATGATTGCACTGCCATGGTCGCGCAGGCGCTGCAACTGCGCGAACAGACGCTCGCGCCCCGCAGGAGGGAGGATCGCCAGACTGATGCCGCTGAAGTAGAAAGCGCCGAAATCGTGAAAGTCCGATTCGAGCGGGGTCCGAGGCGCGTCGAAATAGGCTCGCGCCGCGCTATGTTCGCGCCAATAGCTGAAGCTGCGCTCGCCCCGTGCGTCCACGTCGATCTGGTAAAGACCGGGCAGGCGGCCGGGGATGCGCCGCACGAGGCTCGTGTCGATGCCCTCCTGCACCCAGCGGGCGAGCATGCCGTCGCTCAAGGCGTCATCGCCCAGCGCAGTGGCATAGCTGACCTGAAGTCGGCTTGCCGGCGCACAGCGCGCAAGATAGACAGCGGTGTTCAGGGTGTCGCCGCCGAATCCCTGGTGCATCACCCCGAAGGCCTGGCCTCGCAGCTCCAGCATACATTCGCCAAACAGCGCAACACGCATCTTCGCCTTCTCAGTCTCTTGAAATGGAACGTCGTTTCAATATTGTCATCGGCCGGTCCGGGCTTCGGAATTGGGGGGTCCCCTCAATGGGGGCACAGGCGCGGCGATGGGGACTCGTCTGACCTGCAGCCGCGAGCGGCGGCGCTCGCCGGGGCAACCTGAACGCCGCGCCCGGGAGGTGACCACCAAGACCCGGATCAGCTCTTCCGGCTCGGCCGCGAAGGCCTCGTCCGAGGTGACGACAAGGCCGCTGCAGGGGAGTCGCGAGCCGACCGTTGCTCCGGCAGCCGTCGGCTCGTCGAATCGCGCGGCACGAGTCTGGCCGCAAGTGTCTCGTCGAAGGGCGTCAACGTGCCGGCGATGACCTGCAGCAGGCGTTCCACCGCCAACTCCCCCATGCGCTCGCTGTGCAAGTCCACCGTCGTCAACGTGGGATACGAGAAGCGACCGTACAGGATGTTGTCGAATCCGGCGATTGACACATCCTCCGGGATTCGCACGCCGAGCGCGCGCGCTTCGCTCATCAGTCCGAGCGCCACCAAGTCGTTGTAGGCGACGATCGCGTCGAACCGCGTCGCGCCCATCAGCACCGCCGACGCCACCTCTTCACCCGCTTCGGCCATCGGGGTGCTGACGTCAAAGGCCTCCAATGCCACGTCAGTGCCGATCAGCGCCTCCTTCAAGCCACGCAGTCGTTCCTGGTTCCAGCGTGAGCCCGGAAAACCCACGTAGGCGAGCCGCCGATGACCGAGTTCAACCAGATGTCGGCCGAGCATGAACGCCGCGCTGAAGCCGTCGCCGCTGACACTATGGATTCCGAGTCTGCCCAACTTCCCGAAGAACACGACGGGCTTGCCGAGGTCGCCGAGCCAGGTGATCGAATCCTCGGGAAGGCGCGAACTGACGATCAGCCCGTCCACGCGCCCAGCCACCGCTTCCAGCAGTGGGCGCTCCGCCGTTCCACCTTCCTCGGTGTCGACGAACAGCAGGTTGAAGCCGGCGCGCACCGCAGCGCGGTTCGCGCCTTTGACGATTCCGGTGAAGTGGGGGTTTCGTATGTCGAGAATCACCACGCCGATGGCCATGGTTCGCCCGGTGATCATGCTGCGCGCCAACGGATTCGAGCGATAGCCGAACTGATCGATCGCCGCGGTGATCCTGGCCTCGACCTTCGGCGAAAAACGCTTCAGTCCGTTGATGAATTTCGACACCGTCGCGACTGACACCTCCGCGGCGGCAGCGATGTCGCGGATGGTGGGCGAACGCGGTCGCGCCGTCCGGGATGAGGGCATGAAGGTTAACGATTGACTGGAATGGCGCAAGCATAGCGCGTTGGCCAGCGCTGGAACTTCCCAGGCAAGACTTCCAGGACGGGAGCGATTGACAACGGGGGCGAGCAGCGGCTAAGCTCTCGTGAGGTAAACGTTTACCTTCCTAATCTGTACAACCCAGCGCGTCGACTCGAACCTGTCATGAAAATTGCATCCATCAAGGTGACGCCGATCGCGTTCCGGGACCCGCCGCTGCTGAACGCGAGCGGCGTACACGAACCATTTGCGCTTCGAACGATCATCGAGATCGAGAGCGACACCGGGCTGGTCGGCCTGGGAGAGACCTATGGCGACCGTTCGACCCTGCTGCCGTTGCTGCAGGTCAAGGACGCACTGATCGGATTGAGCCCTTTCGACCTGAACGGCGTCCTCGAGCGCGTTGCCTCGCTGTGCAGCCCGGTCGCTGCGCGCGCGGCGCTCGATGTGTCACCGGCCTCGAAAGGCGACAAGACCGTCGCCAAGGTGTTCTCGGCGCTCGAAGTCGCGTGCATGGACCTGCAGGCGCGTCACTTGAATGCGCCACTGTGGGAGCTGCTGGGTGGTGCGGTTCGGCGCGAGGTCCCTTTCAGTGCCTACCTGTTCTTCAAGTTCGGCCGACACTTCGACGCGCCGTATCCGCCCGACACCTGGGGCGAGGTGCTGACGGAGCAGCAGCTCGTGGCCGAAGCGCGCAAGATGATCGCCGCGTACGGATTCGGCAGCATCAAGCTCAAGGCCGGAGCGCTCGATCCGGATGTCGAGGCGAACTGTCTCAAGGCCTTGAAGCGCGCTTTCCCGACTCATCCCCTGCGCATCGACCCGAATGCCAACTGGACCCTGGAGACCAGCATTCGCGTGGCCAAGCTGCTCGCCGACGATCTCGAATACTACGAAGACCCGACGCCCGGCTTGGAAGGCATGGCGGCGCTGCACAAGGCGACCGGCCTGCCCCTGGCGACCAACATGGTCGTGACCGACTGGGACGAGTTCCGGCGCAGCGTCGCACTCGACTCGGTGCAGATCGTGCTCGCCGACCATCACTACTGGGGCGGCTTGCGAGCAACACAGGCGCTCGCCCGCATGTGTGAGACGTTCGGCATCGGGTTGTCGATGCACTCCAACTCGCACCTGGGCATCAGCCTGATGGCGATGACGCATCTGGCGGCGACCGTCCCCAACCTGACCTATGCGTGCGACACCCACTACCCATGGCAAGAGGACGAGGTCATCCGCGGCGGCAAGATCCCGATCCGAAACGGCTGCGTCGCGGTTGGAGATGTCCCGGGCCTGGGCCTCGAGATCGACCAGGCGGCACTGGCCCGACTGCACGCACAGTACCTGGAATGTGGCGCCCGCGACCGCGACGACGAGGCGGAGATGCGCAAGCACCGTCCCGATTGGGTCAAGCGCAAGCCACGCTTTTGAACACGCTGCCTCGCGCCGAAATCCTCATCCTCGCCCAGAACCAATCCAGAAGAGCCCCCTGCATGTCGTCATCACTCGCCTCCCCTCTCCGCTTCAAGCGTCTGCTCCTGACCGGCGCCGCCGGCAACCTTGGACGTGAGCTCCGGCCGCGCCTGAAAGCCTGCTGCGACACGCTGCGCGTGAGCCACCGCTCAGACATGGGCGAGGCCGGTGCCGGAGAAGAAATCGTCATCGCCCCACTCGAAGACCGCGATGCGGTCCTCAGGATGCTCGAAGGCGTGGACGCCGTCGTGCACATGGGTGGCATTTCGACCGAACAGCCTTTCGATCCGATCCTCGCCGGCAACATCGTTGGCGTCTACAACCTCTACGAGGCCGCGCGCAAGCAAGGCGTCAAGCGCATCGTGTTCGCAAGTTCGAATCACGTCACCGGCTTCTATCGCCAGGACGAGGTCATCGACATCGACGACCGGGTTCGTCCCGATGGCCTCTACGGGGTGAGCAAGGCGTTCGGCGAGAACCTCGGGCGCTTTTACTTCGACCGCTACGGCATCGAGACAGTCTGCCTGCGCATCGGTTCGGCGTTCGCCCAGCCAAAGGATCGCCGAATGCTGGCGACCTGGCTGAGCTTCGACGACCTCGAGCGGCTCGTCGTGGCCGCGCTCACCGCCCCGTTCGTCGGGTTCAGCATCATCTACGGCGTCTCCGACAACAAGACCCTCTGGTGGGACAACCAGAAGTCGCGCCACATCGGCTATCACCCCCTCGACAGCTCGGAGCCCTTCCGCGCGGCGATCGAAGCTCGGCAGCCCGAACTCGACTACAGCGATCCCGCCGTGATCTACCAGGGCGGCGGCTTCGTTCGAGCCGGCCCGTTCGAGTGAGCCGCTGAGCTTCTCGCCAGGCGCCCGGGCACAGGGAGCCGGCCATTTCCACGAGGCCACTGCGGCCCACCGGAGACAACATGGACATCAATCTGCTCGTCATCGTGGCCTATTTCCTGCTGATGGCCGGCATCAGCCTGACCTTCCGCAAGATGGCCAGCAAGTCGAGCACCGACTACTTTCGCGGCGGCGGCCGAATGCTGTGGTGGATGGTCGGAAGCTCGGCATTCATGATCCAGTTCTCGGCCTGGACATTCACCGGTGCCGCCGGCGAGGCATTCCGCAACGGGTTCCCCGCTGTCTACGTCTTCATCGGCAACGCCTTCGCGTACGTCGTCGCCTGGTTGTTCTTCGCGGCGCGCATGCGCCAGATGCGCGTCGATACGCCGACCGAGGCAATCAGGCGCAGGTTCGGCGCCACGTCGGAGCAGTTCTTCACGTGGTCGATCATCCCGCTGTCGCTGCTGCAGGGGGGCGTCTGGCTCAACGCGCTCTCGGTCTTTTTCAGCGCGGTCACCGGAGTGGACCTGACCACGACCATGTGGGTCACGGGCCTCGCAGTCCTGTTCCTTTCGTTGCTGGGTGGAGCATGGGGCGTGGTCGCCTCCGATTTCGTGCAGTCGATGATCGTGGCGGTCTTGTCCGTCGCCTGTGCGCTGGTGGCACTCGTGAAGGTCGGCGGTCCGGCCGCGATGGTGAAGAACTTCCCGGACAGCTTCTTCACGGGTCCCGGACACAGCTATCCCGCGCTCCTGGTCGGCCTGTTCCTGTTCATGCTGGTCAAGCAGATGCTGACGATCAACAACATGAAGGACTCCTATCGGTTCCTGACGGCCAAGGACTCTCCCAATGCCAAGCGCGCCGCGCTGTTCGCAATGGTATTGATGATCGCCGGCGCCTTGATCTGGATGATTCCTCCCTGGGCTGCCGCGAGCCTGTACCCCGACGCCGCCACCACGCACGCAGCGCAACTCGGCGGCAAGTCCGCCGACGCGGTGTTCCTGGTCTTCGCCGAGCGCGCCATGCCGGCCGGCATCGTCGGACTCCTGATGGCGGGGATGTTCTCGGCCACGATGGCAGCGATGGATGGCGCGCTGAACCACAGTGCCGGCATCTTCGTTCGCAGCTTCTATCAACCCGTTCTGCGCCGTCATGCCCAATGCAGCGAACGAGAGGTGCTGCTCGCCGGCAAAGGCATGAACCTGATCAATGGCCTGTTGATCATATTGATCGCGCAGTTCTACGCCAGCATGCAGAGCGTGAGCCTGTTCGAGCTGATGATGCGCGTGTCGACGCTCGCGCAGGTGCCGATCCTCGTTCCGCTGTTCCTGGGCATGTTGATCAGGAAGGTGCCCGACTGGGCCGCCTGGGCGACGGTGGTCTTCGGCCTGCTGGTCTCCTGGGTGATCAGCAGTCTCTTCGGAGCCGGGGAATTGGCAGAGCTGTTCTCTGTCGTCCTGACCAGGCGCGAGCTGTCCGACGCCAACACGCTCTGGGCGATGGTGGCGCACACCGTGTTGACCGGCGGCTTCTTTTGCGTATGCGCGCTGTTCTACAAGGAGCCCGCCGCCTCCAGCCAGCGATTCGCCCAGCTGGGGCACTTCTACCGCGACTTCGAAACCCCTGTCGTCAGCGACGGGCAGCAAGGCGAGTTCGACAGGCTGCAGCGCGAGAAGCTTGGGCGACTGACACTCGTGATGGGCGCTGGATTGCTGGCCATGACCCTGATTCCGAATCCGTTGTGGGGTCGCATGCTCTACCTGGCCTGCGCGGCCGTGATCCTGTTGATCGGCGGGCTTCTCGCGCATAGCGCGAAGGCCGGCCCCGGCAAGCGGTTGCCGGACGGCCTTGCGGCGACCGCAGCGAACACTTGAGCGTGCAATTCATGTGCCGAATCGCGAGCGCCCGATGACGCGAGATTTGGGAGTAGTCAATTCAACCCACGTATCCCTCAACGCTGCCTGGTGGACGAACTACGGCCAGATCCGGATCCTTTCGAAACTCTTCTAGCGCGCGTCGCTGGCGTAGAAGATCCCAGCACTGATCAAGCTGATGCGCCAGCCCCCGAATTCGTTCGCTGTGCTCCTCGGGCGTGGACGCGGTGCCTCGCAAGGTCTTCTCTTCGTCGATGAGCTCGGAAATCCGCTGCAATATCGTGCCGTCGTTCATGGCTTGATGACTTTTGGTTGGTATGGATTGGCCATGCTCATCACTACCGGCCCACAAGTCATCCCCCATCGGAAACATTTCGGAAGGTTCCTTTGATCAATGGACAAGGCTGCCTCCGTCGGCTAAGTGGCCGAGCCATCTGTACCTGCAGATCGAACAGCTTTGCGGGCCACCTCCGACGCAAGCGCGACACAGCGATTCACTCGGAACAATACGTCCGCAGCGCATCTCGGGTCGCGGCCCACAAAGCCTTCTGTTCGTCGGCGTCATTTGCCGGCGCAACCGGACTGAGCGGGGCCGCATCCTTGACCGAGAAGTATCCCGCCGAGACGTTCTCGAATTGCGAATCCGTGGCGAGCCGCACGATGATGCCGGCGCCACGGTTCGGATCGCCGATGCGGAGGAACCTCAGCAGCCGTTCAAGCGGAGCGGCAAACGGCAGTTCCCGTCCGAGTCCCGTCGCATTGAACCCGGGGTCAAGGCAGTTGACTGCGACCCGCGCGGATGCCAGCCGGCGCGCGAGCTCCATCGAGAACATGATGTTCATCAACTTGGTCCTGCCATAGATCGCGGAGGAGCCGAGCCTGGTGAACCGCGCCGTGTCGTAGAGGGCGTCCTGGAGCTTGCCCTTCTTCGCATATCTGGATGCTTCGGACGCCACCGTCACGACCCTGGCCCCGGGGGACGCCATGAGACGCGGGCCCAGGATGTTCGTCAAGAGCCATGGGGCAAGGTAGTTCACCGACATCATCTCGGGGAACCCATCCTCCGTGACGCGTTGCTGGAACGCGTGAATGCCCGCGTTGTTGATCAGCACGTCGACGCGCTGACAGTGCGCGGCGATGGCTTGGGCAGCGGCGGCGACCGCGTGCAGCCGGGTGAAGTCGGCGAAAAAGAATTCGATCGCGGCCCCGGGAACGGTCTGGAGGATCTGACTGCGCGTTGCCGTCGCCTTGGCCTCGTCGCGTGCGGTGAGCACCAGCCGGTGCCCCTGCGCCGCGAGCGAGGCGGCGGCGATCCGGCCGATGCCGTTGGTCGCTCCGGTCATGACGATGGTTTTCGGTCCGGACATGGCTGCCCTCAGCAATTTGATGGATAAAAGTCCACTACAATGTACCCGACAAATTGACTTTTATCCACCACATGGGCTCGTGCGATGGTTCGACGCAAGAATGGCGAAGCGGTTGAAGGGGAGCGGCCCAAGATGAAAGGGCGCCGGGCGCTGCTGCTCGATCTGGGGACCGAGCTGAGCAAGCTGATGACGGCTGCACGTGTCGTCGCGCAGGACGCCGCCGACAACCTGCATCCCGGGATATCTGCCGGCGGATTTCAAATCCTGCAATGGCTCCATGCGTTCGGGCCCACCAAGGCAAGTGCGATTGCCGAAGCCTTGTCAATGGACAGGAGCGTCATCAGCCGACTGGCCAAGGAGCTTCGCGAGCTCGGCTTCATCGACACAGCTGCTGATCGTACGGATGGCCGAAGTGTTGTCTATCGTCTTGCTGAGCCAACGCGCGACAGTGTCGGCAAGGCGATTGCGTACAAGGGCAATCTCTTCGAAAAGCGCGTCGGCCAATGGCCCGATGCCGACCTGGCGCAGCTCGCAGGGCTGCTGCGCCGCTTGAACGAACGAGACGCGTGAGGTGCGGGGCTGCGCCTCTGCTGGCGCTTCCAGGAATTCCGGCCAAGGCTTGAATGATGCTGGCCTGGTGGACGATCGGCACTTCGCGATGGGGCTATTCCACCATCACCTTGTCGACATAGCACCAGCGCCAGTCCTCGAACGGCTCGACGGACGCCATCACGGCGTGTCCCGTGGCAGCGAAGTGTTTCGTCGCGTGTCTGTTCTTGGAGTTGTCGCAGCAACCGACGTGTCCACAGTACAGGCACATCCTCAGATGGACCCAGCCGTCGCCGGTCTTGACGCATTCTTCGCAAAGCGGCTGTTCGGGTCTGTCGGGCACATGTCGCGGCACATGGCTGCAGGTGTTGATATTCATTCCTGGACTTCCGGGGTGCGACGCTGCTCAGCCACCTGTTGAAGGTATTGGTGAACCTGCGCAACCACCGCGGCGCCCTCGCCAATGCCGGCGCCAACGCGTTTGACGGAACCAGAACGCACATCACCGACGGCAAAGACGCCGGGGATATTCGACTCGAGAGGGGCCCGGCCTTCGGTGCCCGTGACGACGAAGCCGGCACGATCCAGCGACACACTGCGGTCGCTGAGCGCATCGGTCTCGGGCACGGCCCCAATGAAGAGAAAGAGGTTCCTCACGCTGGCGCTCGCCGTCTCTCCGGATACGACGTCCACCCAGGTCACCGCGGTCAAGCCGGTCGAGGAGTCTCCGTGAAGCACGCTGATCTCCTTGCGCGCCAGCACTTCGATGTTCGAGGCCCCGGCGATCCGGTCGATGAGATATTGCGACATCGTGGCGGACAAGCCCGCACCTCGAACCAGCATGGTGACTTTCGAGGCGTGGCCGCTGAGATAGACGGCGGCCTGCCCGGCCGAGTTGCCGCCGCCGACAAGCACGACATGCTCGTTTCGGCAGAGCTTGGCCTCGATGGGAGAGGCCCAGTACCAGACACCTCGACCTTCGAGCGCCGCGAGGTTCTCCGCGTCGGGCCTGCGGTAGCTGGCGCCGGTGGCAACGATCACGGCCTTGGATCGAATCATGCGACCGTCCGCCAGACGTACGACCTTGGACCCGCTTGCCGCGGGCGGAAGCTCCAATGCCAAGGATTCGACCTTCGCCGGGATGAGGAAGCGCACGCCGAACTTCTGTGCCTGGATGTACGCGCGTCCAGACAGCGCCTGGCCCGCGGTCGGGAACCCCAGGTAGTTTTCAATGCGTGCGCTGGCGCCGGCCTGGCCCCCGTAGGAGCGATGGTCCATGACAACCACGTCCAGTCCTTCACTGGCGGCATAGACGGCGGCGGCCAGCCCGGCAGGTCCCGCACCGATGATGGCAAGATCGAATTCACGATCGATGGGGCCGCTTCCAATGAGTCCCAGGCAGGCCGCCAGCTCCAGTTCGTCGGGGTCGACCAGCACGGCGCCGTTCGGGCAGATCGCCAGCAAGGAGGGGCCACGGTCCTTGTACTGGTCCCAGATGACCTTCGCTTCCGGGTTGCAGGTCGGATCCATCACGCGATACGGCTGGCCATTGCGGCGAAGATACGTCTGGAGGCGCACCACCTCGCCACGTCCTTCGGGCCCGATCAGCACGGCACCGGCTGCGCCGGTCTCGATCAGCGCGACGCGGCGCAAGATCAGCGCGCGCGTGAGGCGCTCGCCCAGGTCTGCTTCGGCAATCAGCACCTGGCGAAGCTTCTCCGGCGAGACGATGAGTGCTTCGACGAATTCCTCAGCCCGGGCATCGACGAGCGCGGGCGCGCCGGAGAGCTGACCGATCTCGCCCAGGAACTCTCCCGGACCTTGCCGAACAATCGGTACGACGTGTCCCAAGCCGTTGCGCTGACTGATGGTGACCGTACCGGCGATGAGCAAAAACAACCCCGGGCCCACCTGGCCCACGCTGAACAAGTAGTCGCCGGCGTTGTAGCTGGCGAGAACTCCAAAGCGGGCAATCCGGGCAATGTCGGACTCCCCGAGCGTCGGAAAGATCTGGTCTGCGCGGTTGACCATGGAGGGAATGATGTTGAGCTGATCCATATTCGCGTCACTGTCTTCCTGGGTACCGCCGGTGATTGCGGGCTGGAGGGAGGGGCTCCTGGTTTGAGTGGCAGCTGGGGGAACTCCGTTACCCGATTCTTCGCATCCAACCGGCCTCCGGCCCCTGTCGAAAGACCACCCCCAGCTACGCCGTCGGCCCGGATCCAGACGGAGCGGCATCGCCATCGACCGGCAGGCCCGCCAGACATCTCGTCGCGTTCGCCAGCGCAGGCCGCTCGCGCCCTCATAGGCAAAAGGGCGGTGCCATCGCGGACCATCTTGCCAGCCGGCGATTGGCCAACTCGCCGATGCCGAGGCGCTCGCGCTCGCCTTCAATGGAGGCCCATTTCATACCTGAAGATCCTGCCATGACCATGTCGCCCCGCCCCGAATCCGATCCCGTTTCCCAGTCGTTCGGCAGCCTCGTCGATGTGCGTATCGGCCTGTCGGCGGAAGTGCGCCACGCGAGCGTTTCCGCCCTCAATCGCATACTTGCCCACACGATGGCGTTGCGCGACCTGTACAAGAAGTCGCACTGGCAGACTGCCGGCCTCACCTTCCTCGAGCTGCACCAACTGTTCGACAAGCACTACGAGGAACAGGCTGCGCTCATGGACACCCTGGCTGAGCGCGTGCAGACGCTGGGCGGCGTGGCGCGCGCATTGGCCGGCGATGTGGCGACCGAATCACGGTTGACGCGAGCGCCCAGCGGCATCGAGACGCCTCACCACCAACTCGCACGCCTGCTGGACGCCCACGAGTTCGTGCTGGCCGAAGCGCGCCCGCTCGCACGCGAAGCGGCCGAGCGCGGCGACGACGGCACCAACGACTTGCTCGTCAGCCAGGTGATCCGCACCCACGAGTTGCAAAGCTGGTTCGTGTGGCGGCATATCCCGCGCGTCGTCGAACACGACAAACGTGCCTGATACCGCTTGACGACGGGTCGACGCGAGCGAGGCGCCGGTTCGCGACGCGTGGGGCGCATGGCCGGGCTGCGACGGGAGCCGCATGGGGACGGGCAGCAGATATGCTTCAGCCTTCAAGCTCCCGTCGCCGGCCCAGAGATCGCATGGACTCCAGATTCGCCTGCCCTCGCGTCCCCGCCAAGTCGCTGATGCGCCTGGCATGCCTGCTTGCGGCGCTGGTGATTCGGGCGCTGCCCGCTGCCGCGGCCGACACGCCGCCAGGCTTCGAGGACTTCGATCACACGATGTTCACGGCGCGCCAGGGCGCGCCTGGCGGCGTGAACGCGCTCGCTCAGGACACCGACGGCTTCCTGTGGCTGGGCACGTCGCAAGGGCTCTATCGATTCGACGGCGTGCGATTCGTGCGCTGGCGCGCCGCGTCAGGCCTTGCGTTGCCGGACACCGACATCCTCGCGCTGCACGTCCACCGCGACGGCGTGATCTGGGCCGGCACGCGCTTCGGCCGCATCTACGCGATCCGCGCCAATGAGCGAACCGACTATGGCGAGGGCCAAGGCGTCCCGGCGCACCCGGTGTCCAGCCTGGTCGAAGACGGCGCAGGCCGGATGTGGGCCGGCACGAACGCGGGCGTCTTCACGCTGCAGGACGGCCACTGGCAGGAGGTGCGCACACGTGACGGCGCCTCCCTGCGCGTGATGGGCTACGCCGGGATGGCGGCCGACCGCGACGGCAGGCTATGGGTCTTCGACCCCGATTCGGGCGTGTTCTGCCTGCAGCCGGGCGCCCATGCATTCGAGAAGCGCCGTGCGGCCGGCGCACTTGGCGGCAGCCTGATGAAAGACAAATCCGGCGCCGTCTGGATCGCCGACGATGCCGGATTCGCCGCGGTCGACGAACCCGCCCGCGGCATTGCGCGCAGCGAGCTCGCCCGCCTGGTCTCAGATCGCGACGCCCGCCCGGTGTTGCGCTTCCTGGACGCCGAGGGCGTGCTTTGGGGCCACGGCAACGGCCGTCTGCTGCGCCTGCCGTGCGCGACCTGTGACGCGAGGCCGGGCACCCTGCAACGCTGGCCGCGCGACCGCGAGCTGAGCGGCGGCGAGTTCCTGTCCTGGATCGAGGACCGCGAAGGCAACATCTGGACCGGCACGAATGGCGGGCTGGATCGCTTCCACAGGAACAAGTTCGAGCGCGCGGTAGCGTCCGGCGCGACGCTCGCCGATGTTGCGCTCGCCGCGCGGCCCGACGGCCTCGTGGTGGGGACGCATGCCTCGGGCCTGTATCGACGCGACACGACCGGCGCCTTTGTCCGCGAGCCGTTCGGCCACCCCGACGGCAACTTCATCACCAGCCTCTATGTCGCGCGCGACGGCACGCTGTGGGTGGGCGGTGACGGAGAACTCCACCGCGGCGGGCCGCACGGCTACGAGGCGGTGCCATTCCCGGGAGCGGAGGCCAAGCACGAAGTGCAGGCCATGGCCGAGGATGAGGCCGGCGGCCTGTGGTTGTCGACAGCGCAGAACGGCCTGTTCAGGTTCAAGGATGGGCGCTGGACGCGCAACGGCGGCCTCGCCAACTTGCCGTCCGGTCCGCCGCTGGCGCTGCGATCCGCCGATGGACTGGGCTTGTGGATCGGCTACCCGAACAGCGTCGTGGCCGTCGTGCGCGACGGCCAGGTCCGGACGCTGGGCCCGGCCGGCGGGCTCACCGTCGGCAACATCCTTTCGTTCTGGTCCGACGGGGCTCGCATGTGGGTCGCGGGCGCGGCGGGCGTTGCCCTGGTCGACGGCGCGCGCGTGCTACCGCTCGCGGCCGGGACCGCAGACGCATTCACGGGCGTTTCTGGCCTGCTGCGCACGCCGGACGGAGACCTGTGGCTCAACGGCGCAGAGGGCGTCTCGCGCGTTCCGGCAGCGGAGATTGCAGCCTTCGTGGCGAACCCCGATCACCGCGTCGCCGCGGAGACCTTCGGCGTGCAGGCCGGCATCGAGGGAACGCCCGAGAACCTGCGTCCGGTTCCGAGCGCGGCCGCCACGCCCGACGGCCGCCTGTGGTTCGCGACGACGAGCGGGCTGTTCTCGATCGACCCGCGCAACATCCGGCGCAACGCCATCCCGCCACGGGTGCACCTGCTCGCCGTGCACGCGGGCGGACGTGAGTACGCCGCAGTCGCCCGGACGGCACTGGCTGCCGGCACGCGTTCGCTGCAGATCGACTTCACCACGACCTGCTTCAGCGCGCCCGAACTCGTGCGCTTTCGCTATCGGCTCGACGGTGTCGACGCCGCGTGGCAGGACTCGCAAGGCCACCGCCAGGCGGACTACACCAATCTGCCGCCGGGGCAGTACCTTTTTCGCGTGACGGCCGCCAACGAGGACGGTGTCTGGAGCCCGGCCGAGGAGACGATGACGCTGGTCGTGCCAGCCGCGTTCTGGCAGACCGGCTGGTTCAAAGCTGCCTGCGTGGTGATCACCCTCGTCCTCGCCGCGGCGGCCTATGGTCTGCGCACACGCACGCTGGCGCGCAGCATGCGCCAGCGCCTCGAGGAGCGGCTCGACGAGCGCGAGCGCATCGCCCGCGAGCTGCACGACACGCTGCTGCAGGGCACCCAGGGCCTCGTGCTTGGCTTTCAGGTTGCCGCCGCCAAGCTGCCGGGCGGCGATCCGCGGCGCGCCGAAATGGAATCCCTGCTCGATCGAGCGGACGAGGTCGTTGCCGAGGCGCGCGACCGCGTGCACATGCTGCGCAGTCCGGACGAAGTCGGTGTCGATCTGCCCACGGCTCTCACGGCGGTCGCCGGCGATCTCGCGGCCGGCACAAGCACGCGTCTGGACGTCCGCATGGACCCCGCCCTGCCGCCCGTGCGCGAGAACGTGCGCTGCGAGCTTTTCTTCATCGGCCGCGAAGCACTCATCAATGCGTTCCGCCACGCCCGAAGCCGGACCGTCGCGCTCGAACTCTTCCGCGACCCGCGGGGCCTGCGCCTGGCGGTGCGCGACGACGGCGAGGGCATTGCGCCCGCGACCTTGGCCAAGGGTCATGGCGGGCACTTCGGGCTGCAGGGCATGCACGAGCGCGCCAAGAACATCGGCGCCACGCTGGAAGTGCGCAGCGAAGCCGGGCGCGGTACGGAGATCGAGCTGCTGTTGCCCGCGGAACGTGCATTCACTTCGCCATCCGGCGAATGGCGGTCGCGCAAGGCGCGTTAGCGCGCGGCCGCGCGTCGGCCATTCAAGCGCGAAAGGCATCCACCGCGTGGCACCATGCCGAAGGACACACCGCACTCGGCCCTCCGACAGAGCCCGTTGCGGCGCCAATGTCCTACCACCATTTGTATATCCCCGTCCGCGGCCAAATCGCTAAAGTGCCTGCACGTTCACAAACAGAATGGCCCACGCCCATGCGCACGGCACCGCTCGCATTCGCGCGGCGACTCGCGACACGCATGGGCTCCGTCGGTCTGGTCGCCTGCCTCGCACTGACGCCGGCGTTCGCTTCCGGCGAGCCCCCGGCCCTGAGCGAGCTCGAACATCGGGTCTTCACGCCACGAGACGGCGCGCCTTCGGGTGTCGTTGCTCTCGCCCAGAGCTCCGACGGCTACTTGTGGATCGGCACTGCGACGGGCCTGTTCACCTACGACGGGGTTCAATTCCGGTCGTTCGGTCCGCCCCTGGCCGCAGCGCTGCCGGACGCGGACATCACCGCGCTGGAGGCGCCACGGACAGGCGGCATCTGGGTTGGCACGCGCTTCGGCAAGGTCTACTTCATCCATGACGGGCAAGTGCGTCAATACGGTGCCGCGCAAGGACTGGCCGGAGACCACACGATCATGGGGATCGCGGTGGACGGCGGCGGCACGGCATGGGCCGGCACGATGTTTGGCGTGGCACGCCTCGAAGGCGAGCAATGGGTGGCGGTGCCCGGCGCCGACGGTCGGCCAGTCGAGCTCTCGGGCGTCGGCAGCCTCCTGGCCGACGGCGCCGGGCAGGTGTGGGCCTGGACGGCCGAAGGCATCTCGCGCCACCCGCCCGGCGGGCCTGCCTTCGTGCCGGGGCGACGGTTCAAGAGCGTGTCCGGATTGTTCGCCGACGGGGCCGGCGTGGCCTGGGCCGACACCGCCGACGGCACCTGGGCACTCGACGGATCAGGCCAGGGCATCGACGCGGCGACGCGCGGACATCCGCTTCGCAAGAGCGATCACGGCATCGCGATCGGCCTGCTGGATCGGCAAGGCGGCGCCTGGGGCGTAGCCTCCGGCCGCTACCTCCGCGTTCCCCAGGCGTGGCTGCGACATCCCGGCACGGCCGAGACCCCGACGGCCGAGATGCTTGCGCCCGGCGAACGGCAGAGCGATACGAACAGCCAGTTCATCTCCTGGCTCGAGGACCGCGAGGGCAACATCTGGGTTGGCACCGATGGCGGGCTGGACCGGTTTCGCGCCACGAAGTTCCGCCAACTCCTGACAGACGGCAGTCCGACGGGCAACGGCGCCATCGCCCGCGGTCGCGACGGAACGCTGTGGATCATGAATGCCTCGGGTCTGAAGCATGTCCGGAACGGTACCGACATCGAGCGCGTGCCCGCCGCATCGCTCGAGAATCAGTTCTACACGCACCTGTCGATCGGCCGCGACGGCAGCCTCTACGTGGGCTCGATCGCCAAGCTGACCCATTGGCGTCCGGAAGGCAGCGAGCGCGTCGAGCTGCCCGACGCACCGCCCAACATGGTCATGCAGGCCTGCGCGGAGGACGACCAGGGACACCTGTGGATATCGGCAACGCGCATCGGCGTGTTCCGGCGCGACGGCGGGCGCTGGTTGCACAAGGGAGGCTTCGACTTCCTGCCCGACCGGCCGGCGATGAGCCTGACGGCGGACACGCCCGGCCGCATCTGGCTCGGCTACCAGGACAACCAGCTCGCGCTGGTCGACCACCAGCACGCGCAGTTGTTCGGGGCGGCGCAAGGCCTCGCGGTTGGCAACGTGCTGGTCGCGCTGCCAACCGATTCTGGCGCCTGGATCGGCGGCACGCGCGGGGCAGCCTGGTTCGACGGGCAACGCTTCCACGCCCTGCAGCTCGAGCACGGCGCACCGCTGGCGGGCATCTCCGGCGCGGTGCTGTCCGGGCAGGGCGACCTCTGGCTGAACGGCACAGGTGGCGTCACGCGCATCGCCGCCGATGAGCTTGCGCGTTTCCTGCGCGACCCGGCGCACGTCGTGGCCTCCGAGACCTTCGGCGCCGAATCCGGCATCGAGGGCGCTCCGCCCAATCTTCGCCCCGTGCCCACGGCCATGGCAACCGCCGACGGCCGCCTGTGGTTCGAAACGGTCAACGGCGTGTACTGGATAGCTCCCGCGCACATGGCGCGCAACACCGTCGTGCCGCACGTGGAAGTGCTGGATGTCGTCGTCGGCGACCGCCACTTCGGACCCCGGCCGGCGGCGCTGCCCGAGCTGACGCAATCGCTGCGTTTCGACTTCACCGCCACCGACCTGACTCTGTCCCAGCACGTGCACTTTCGCTACCGTCTCCAGGGCGTCGACACGGACTGGCAGGAAGCAGAGGGGCGGCGCCAGGCGTTCTACACGAAGCTGCCGCCCGGGCGCTACGACTTCCGCGTCATCGCCGCCAACGAGGACGGCTTGTGGAACCAGTCCGGCGCGAGTGTCAGCGTGACGATTCCACCCGCGTGGTGGCAGACCAACTGGTTCCGTGCGCTGGGCGGGTTGGCCGTGCTGGTGCTGCTCTGGTCCCTCTACACGCTGCGGATGCGCGCGCTGGCCAGGCACGAGCGCACGCGCTTCGAGGACCGCTTGCGAGAGCGCGAGCGCATCGCCCGTGAACTCCACGACACCTTGTTGCAGGGAACACAGGGGCTGGTATTGAACCTGCAGGTGGTCGCCGGCGAGATGCCGCAGGGAGACACGCGACGCGGCCGCCTCGAGTCGCTGCTCGACGAGGCCGACAGTGTATTGGCCCAGGCGCGCGACCGCGTGCACGACCTGCGCGACCTGCGGGCGGACGAGTCCGACCTCGTCGCCTCGCTGTCCGCGCTCGGCACGGACCTCGCCCACGGCACGAACATCCGTTTCTCGATGCGCGTCGGCACCGCCCTGCCTGCGCTCGCGCCCGACGTCGGCACGGAGGCGTTCTTCATCGCCCGCGAGGCCCTGACCAACGCCTTCCGCCACGCCCGGGCACGCGCCATCGATGTGGAGATCGAGTGTGTCGGGCGCACGCTGCGCGTGGCGGTGAACGACGACGGCCGCGGCATCGACCCCCAGGTGATCGCCGATGGCGGCCGCCCCGGCCACTGGGGGATGACCGGAATGCGCGAGCGCGCCGCAAGGATCGAGGCGCGACTGGACGTGCGCGCGCGGGTACACGACGGTACGCAGTGGCTCCTGGAGATCCCGCTGCGCGTCACGCTTGCCCAGCGGGCCAGGGAATGCATCCTTCGAGTTCGTACCCGCATGCTCGCGCTCCTCGAACGGTGTCTGCTCCGGCGGGCTCCCAGCGAACCATGACCACGCCCATCCGGCTCCTGATCGCCGACGACCACTCCGTCGTCCGCGCGGGCATCTCGGGGCTGATCGACGCCGAACCCGACATGGAGGTGGTGGCGCAGGTGGAGGATGGTCGTGCCGCCGTCGAGGCCTTCCGCGTCCACCGCCCCGACGTCACGCTGCTGGACCTGCAGATGGCCGGCATGGACGGGATCGAGGCCATCGCGCAGATCCGCGCTCTGGCGCCCGGAGCTCGAATCATCGTCCTCACCACCTACAGCGGCGACATGCAGGCCGTGCGCGCCCTGCGCGCCGGGGCTTGCGGCTACCTGCTCAAGACCACGATCCGCACCGACATGCTGCGAGCGATCCGCGCCGCGCACGCCAGGCAGGACGTCATTCCGCCGATGCTCGCGGCCGCGCTCGGCGCGCGCGCGAACGGGCAGCCGCTGAGCGCGCGCGAGATCGACGTGCTGCGCACGGTCGCCAACAACGGACGCACCAGCCGCATGGCCGCCGAAATGGGGCTGTCGGAGGCCGTCGTCAAGGCGCACATGAAGAACATCCTCGCCAAGCTCGACGCGACGGACCGCGTGCACGCGGTCATGATTGCAGTGCATCGCGGCATCATCGAACTCGAGCCCTGAGCAGCCGTCGTCCTCCGGCGCCGTCGGAGTCGGCGACCGGCCGTGGCCCACTACCTCCATTTGTGTACTGCGCGATGCACCGTCCGTCCCTACGATCCTGATTCACAAAGCAAGCAGTCTTCCCTTCGATCAGGAGAATCCCATGACGACCGACAACCACTGCATCCGCATTCTGGTCAAGCACTCGGAGCCGATCTTCGCGATGGGACTCGTCACGCTTCTCAGCCGCATGCCCGACTTCGACGTGGTCGGCGACGACGCCACCTCTGCCCGGACTGCGTCCCTCGACGTCATCGTTTGCGACTACGACGCGAGCCATCGGCCCGCCGATCGCGAACGAGGCGCAGGCGTTCGAGTGGTGGTGGTCGCACGCAAGCCGCGCGGATTCGAGATACAGGAAGCCATCGGGCGCGGCGTCCTGGGTTACGTGGTCGCCAGTTGCAGGCCGGGCGAACTCGAGAGCGCCGTGCGCGCGGCTTCCCGCGGGCGTCGATTCCTGTGCCAGGCGGCGGCCCAGGAGGTGGCCAACGGCCTGACGACGGAATCCCTCACATCGCGCGAGCGCGACGTCTTGCAGTTGCTCGCGCAGGGCCGCTGCAACAAGACGATCGCCAACCTCCTCGACATTGCGGTCGGCACCGTGAAAGCGCATGTATGCGCCATCCTGACCAAGCTCGAGGCCAGTTCGCGCACGGAAGCCGCCAGCATCGCGGTGGCGCGCGGTCTGCTGCCCGAGCCGACCCTCGACGACGCGGCTGCAACGCCACACCGCCATGCCCATCTTGCCGCGCCGCGCGCCGAACCCGCGCGCGACTTCGCGTTTGCCTGAACTCGACACCCGATGCGGGTCGGCATTTCGACCTATCCCCGCTTGATCTCCCGCGAGTAGGCGCACGGGCCCCCAACACCGAGCATGGTGCCGGGTCCGCATTCCGCGCACCACACAATCCCACCAGGCCCCAAGGAGCCCGACATGCCTCAAACCGCCACGCCCACGCCCGGCAAGAGCCTGCTCTCGCCGAGCGACCACGCCCTGATCATGATCGACTTCCAGTCGCAGATGGCCTTCGCGACCAAGTCGATCGATGCCGTCCTGCTGCGCAACAACGCAGCGCTCGTCGCGAGCGCCGCGGCCGGCTTCAAGGTGCCGACCATCCTCACCACCGTCGCCGAAAAGAGCTTCTCCGGCCCGATGTTCTCCGAGGTCACCGAGCCGTTCGGGAACAAGAAGCTGCTGGACCGCACCTCGATGAACACCTGGGAGGACGCCGCCGTCATCCAGGAAGTCAACCGCCTGGGCAAGTCGCGCCTCGTCTTCTGCGGCCTGTGGACCTCGGTGTGCATCGTCGGACCCGCGCTGTCGGCGCTCGACCAGGGCTATGAGGCCTACGTGATCGCCGACGCCTGCGGCGATGTGTCGACCGAGGCCCACGATCGCGCGATGGACCGCATGGTTCAGGCGGGCGTGCGTCCGATGACGTCGGTGCAATACCTGCTGGAACTGCAGCGCGACTGGGCGCGCACCGACACTTACGACCTCACCACCGGCATCGCCAAGAAGTTCGGCGGCGGCTACGGCCTGGGCATCACCTACGCCAAGACCATGTTCGGCGCCCACGAAGGCTGACCCGGACGGCGGCGGCGCCCGGCTGAGGCGCCGCCGCGCTTGCCCTCAACAAGGAACCCGCATGAAACCGTACCTGGTGTCCCTCGCAATTGGCCTGCTGGTTGGCGTGATCTACGCGCTGTTCAACGTCCGTTCGCCCGCGCCGCCAGTGATCGCATTGGTCGGGCTTCTCGGCATCCTGATCGGCGAGCAGCTCCCGCCGCTCGTCAAGACCGTGCTGTTCAAGCCGGCGAACGTCTCCTGGCTGACCCATCAGGTCGGGCCGCACATGTTCGGTGAATTGCCCAGGAGCAACCAACCCGGCACCGACGAATCCATCCACGAAAGCCGCGACCATGCCTGACACGATCACGCCCGCCGAGCTCGTCCTGCACCGCGGGCTTTTCCACACGCAAAACCGCGCCCAGCCGACCGCCAGCGCGGTCGCCATCCGGGACGGCCGTTTCGTTCTTGTCGGCGACGAACGCGACGCGATGGCGCTCGTCGGGCCGGCAACGAGGGTCATCGACCTGAAGGGCCGGCGCGTGCTGCCCGGCCTGATCGACAACCACATGCACATCATCCGCGGTGGCCTCAACTTCAACATGGAGCTGCGCTGGGACGGCGTGAAGAGCCTCGCCGACGCGATGGCCATGCTCAAGCGCCAGGTCGCCGTCACGCCCACGCCGCAATGGGTGCGCGTGGTGGGCGGCTTCACCGAGCACCAGTTCGCCGAGAAGCGCCTGCCCACGATCCAGGAGCTGAACGCCGTCGCGCCCGGCACGCCCGTATTCATCCTGCACCTGTACGACCGCGCGCTGCTCAACGCGGCGGCGCTGCGCGCCGTTGGCTACACCCGGGAGACGCCCGAGCCTCCCGGCGGAGAGATCGTGCGCGACGCCGCAGGCAACCCCACGGGGCTGCTGCTGGCCAAGCCCAACGCGAGCATCCTCTATGCGACGCTCGCGCGCGGCCCCAAGCTCCCCCCCGAATACCAGGCCAACTCCACGCGCCTGTTCATGCGCGAGCTCAACCGGCTGGGCGTCACGGGCGCGATCGACGCCGGGGGCGGCTTCCAGAACTACCCGGAGGACTACGAGGTCATCGAGCAGCTCGCCAAGGCGGGACAGCTCACGATCCGGCTCGCCTACAACTTGTTCACCCAGAAGCCGAAGCAGGAGAAGGACGACTTCCTTCGCTGGACCGCACAGTCGAAGTACAAGCAAGGCGACGATTTCTTCCGGCACAACGGCGCCGGCGAGATGCTGGTCTTCTCGGCGGCCGACTTCGAGGACTTCCGCGTGCCGCGCCCGGACATGCCGGAATCGATGGAGCCCGACCTCGACGAGGTCGTGCGCATCCTCGCGCAGAACCGCTGGCCCTGGCGCATGCACGCCACTTACGACGAGACCATCAGCCGCGCGCTGGACGTGTTCGAGCGCGTCAATCAGGACGTCCCGCTGGAAGGGCTGAACTGGTTCTTCGACCATGCCGAGACGATCTCCGAGCGGTCGATGGACCGCATCGCCGCTCTCGGCGGCGGGGTGGCCGTGCAGCACCGCATGGCCTACCAAGGGGAGTATTTCGTCGAGCGCTACGGCCACGGTGCCGCGGAAGCAACGCCGCCGGTGCGCAAGATGCTCGAGCGGGGGCTGAAGGTCTCGGCGGGTACCGATGCAACACGCGTGGCGTCCTACAACCCGTGGGTCTCGCTGTCCTGGCTGGTGACGGGCAGGACCGTCGGCGGCATGCAACTCTACCCGCAGCGAAACTGCCTCGATCGCGAGGCCGCGCTGCGGATGTGGACGGAGAACGTCACCTGGTTCTCCGACGAGGAAGGCAAGAAGGGCCGCATCGAGGTCGGGCAGCTCGCCGACCTGGTGGTGCCCGACCGCGACTACTTCGCCTGCGCCGAATCGGAGATCGCCGACACCTCGGCGCTGCTGACGATGGTCGGCGGCAAGGTGGTCTGGGGCGCTGGCGAGTTCGCGGCGCATGACGAGACCACGCCACCCGCGGCGCTGCCCGATTGGTCGCCCGTGCGCCGCTTCGGTGGCTACGGCGCCTGGGGCGACCAGAAGGGCGCCCCGCTCGCGCGGGCGAGCGCTGCCGCCGCTTGTGCCTGTGCGAGTGCCTGCGGCGTGCACGGCCACGAACATGCCGGAGCCTGGGCGAGCCGCATTCCGGCCGGCGACCTGAAATCGTTCTGGGGCGCGCTCGGATGCGCGTGCTGGGCAGTGTGATGGCGGGCCAGCACACTCCTCTCGGGGCCGGAAGAGGCGAGGCGCGGTTTCACTGGATCGAGGCGCTCGCGCTTCTCGCCCTGTGTTCGGCCTATCTCGAAGGCGGCATCGTCAAGGCGCTGGACTTCAACAGCGCGCTCGGTGAAATGCACCACTTCGGCATCGAGCCGGCCATGCCGGCGGCACTGGCGACCATCGCGCTCGAGCTGCTCGCGCCGGTGGCGATCCTCGCGGGCCGGGCGCGCTGGGCCGGCGCACTGGCGCTCGCGGTGTTCACGCTGATGGCCACCTTCGTGGCCAATCGATTCTGGGACATGACGGGCGCCGAACGCTTCGGCGCGACCAACGCCTTCTTCGAGCACCTCGGCCTGGCCGGCGCCTTCGTGCTCGTCGCGTGGCACGACCTGCGTGCACCAAGATCCTGACCGGAGCTTTCGTGGATACCTCCCGCCATACCCTCGAAGCACTGTTCCGCCAGCTCGGCCTGCCCTGCGCGCCGGCGGACATCGACCGCTTCATCCTGGTCCATCGCCCCTTGCCGGGCTTGCTGGCCTTGCACGAGGCACCGTTCTGGTCGGCTGCGCAGGCGGAGTTCCTGTGCGACGGGGTCGCCGCCGACGCCGATTGGGCCGAGGTGGTCGACCAGTTCGATGCGCTGCTGCGTTGAAGCCGCGCACGGCCGGCATCAAGAGACAGAAAGCCATCGGCGCACATGACCCCCGCGGATCCGCATCGCCACGAATCGGCAACCGACGTGCGTCAGCCGGAATTGCGTCACGCCGGACTGGGGGCCGTCGAATTGCGCGAACTCCCGAGACCGGACATGGTGACGGCGGTCATCCGGCAAAAGGTCCAGGCAGACCATGTGGAGGCCTACGAAGCCTGGCTGCATCGCATCATCCCGATCGCCGCGCGCTTTCCGGGACACCGCGGCACCCACGTCCTGCGGCCGGCGGGCGACTCTGCCGCCTACACGGTAACGATCCACTTCGACACGCTGTCCCATGCGGACGATTGGTTCCGGTCCGAGGCGCGCGCGGCGCTGCTTCGAGAAGTGGAGCCGCTGCTGGCCGGGCTCGAAGAGGTGCGCACGATCACGGGCCTGGAATTCTGGTTCGACCCGCCGGCCGCCATGCCGGCACCGCGGCGCGCCAAGCAGGCGTTGGCGACGCTGTCGGTCATCTACCCTCTCACGACCGTGCTGGGGCTGCTGATATCGCCGCTGTTCTCCGGGGTTCCCTGGCCCTGGGGCCGTGTCGGCGCGAACCTGTTGGTGTCGACGGCCTCGGTGGCACTCCTCACCTACGTGATCATGCCCCGCTACACGCAGCTCATTTCGCGCTGGCTCTCGCGCTAGCCGATCAAGACGCGTTCCAGGTCCTGGCCGGATCAGACGCTGCCCCCGGCCTTTGGAACTACAGCTCTACCTGCTGGACGTCCGGTCGGAGCTTCGCCCTCGGCACAGGCAACTGACCCGGCGCCTTGCAGGCGCCGCGCAAGGCCAGCATCGACAAAATCCCTGGTGTCGGTCAATCAGGGCCGACATGGCGACAAGTCCACGAGTCCTCGACATCACAAGGAGCACGACGATGCCCTCTTCCTCCCGTACCGCGCTGGCCGAGCTCAGTCGCCGACAACTCCTGCTGGGCGGCGCCGGCCTGGCCGCCGCCGCGGCGTGGCCCGGCTCGGCGCTCGCCGCCACTTCATCGACCCCAGCCCCTGCAATGCAAGGAAATCAAGCCATGAGTTTCGTCACCACCAAGGACGGCGTCCAGATCTTCTACAAGGATTGGGGCGCCAAGTCCGCGCAACCCGTCGTCTTCTCGCACGGCTGGCCGCTGAGCGCCGATGACTGGGACGGCCAGATGCTGTATTTCCTGCAGCACGGCTATCGCGTCATCGCCCACGACCGCCGCGGCCACGGCCGCTCGAGCCAGGTGGCGACGGGCCACGACATGGATCACTATGCGGACGACCTCGCAGCGGTCACCGCGCACCTGGACCTGAAGAACGCCATCCACGTCGGGCACTCTACCGGCGGAGGCGAAGTCGCGCACTACATCGCCCGACACGGCAGCAAGCGCGTGGCCAAGGCTGTCCTGATCGGCGCCGTGCCGCCGCTCATGGTCAAGACCGCGAGCAATCCGGGCGGCCTGCCCATGGACGTCTTCGATGGCATCCGCGCCGGCGTCGCCGACAACCGGCCGCAGTTCTACAAGGACCTGACCATGCCGTTCTATGGCTACAACCGGCCGAACGCCAAGATCTCCGAAGGCATCCGCGAGCACTGGTGGCTGCAGGGCATGATGGGCTCGGTGCAGGCGCACTACGAGGGTATCAAGGCATTCTCGGAAACCGACTTCACCGAGGGCCTCAAGAAGATCGACGTGCCCACGCTGGTCATGCATGGCGACGACGACCAGATCGTCCCGATCGGCGACTCCGCCCTGCTCTCCGCCAAGCTCATCAAGGGCTCGCAACTGAAGATCTACCCGGGCCTGCCGCACGGCATGTGCGCGACGGCTCCCGAGATCATCAATCCGGACCTGCTGGCCTTCTTCAAGGCCTGACGCACGGCCCGAAGAACAAGGCCCCGGCCAGGATCTGGACGGGGCCTCGCGCACCCAAGGCCGCTCGCGAGTCAAGGTTCGAGGTCGATGATGCCCCGGCGCAGCGCGATCATCACGGCCTGCACGCGGTCCGATGCGTCGAGCTTGGCGAGGATGTTCTTCATGTGCACTTTGACCGTGCCCTCCGACAGCCCCATCTCGGCGGCCACGAGCTTGTTGCGGCCGCTGTTGGCGACCATTCGCAGCACCTCGACCTCGCGCGCCGTCAACTGCTGCTCGCTCGCGTGCGCACCGATCGCCGCGGCAAGCGCGGGCGGGATGAAGACCTGACCCGCATGCGCTGTGCGAATGGCACGAATCATGTCGGCGCGGATCATGGTTTTCAGCAGGTAACCGCAGGCCCCGGCACGCAGCGCGCGCACGGCCTGCATGTCGCCGCTGTACGTGGTGAGCACGACGATGCGGGCTTCGGGCGCCAAGGCGCGGATCCGTGCGATGGCCCCCATGCCGTCCATGCCGGCCATCTGGAGATCCATCAAGGTGACGTCCGGCTGGTGATCGCTGAAGGCCTCGACGGCGCTACGGCCGTCTTCGGCTTGCGCCACGACCTCCATGTCCTGTTCGGCGTCGATGAGGCCGGCAATGCCTGCTCGCACGACGGCATGGTCGTCGACGATCAAGAGTCGGATGGGTGCGTTCATGTTTCGGGATCGAGAGCCGCTGCGCGGCGACGTGCCCACGGCGAAGGCCATTTGCCTGGAGAATATGCTCGCACTGTAGCGACATCACCACGCCGGCGGATACACAAAAGGTGGTAGACGGCCGTCCGGATCCTGCTCCGCCGGGTACATGTGGGGAGGGTTGCATCAAGCGCGATCTCGCGCAGCCAGGACAGCCCGAACTTTCTCGGCCGACAACGGCATATCGCGCAATCGACACCCTGTCGCGTCCGCGAACGCGTTCGCCAGCGCCGCCGCGGTGGGACCCTGGCCCGCTTCGGCGGTGCCAAGAAAGGGCAATCCGGGGCGCTCCACGATGTGGACTTCGACGCTGCCAGGCACATCCTCGAATCGATGGATCGGATAGGCGCTCCAGTCGAAGCTGCGGCGGTGGAGCGCATCGAAGCGCGCCTGCTCGGTCATCGTCCAGCTGAGCGACTGCAGCACCGCGCCCTCGATCTGGTTGCGGATTCCGTCCGGGCTCACCACGGTACCGCTGTCGACGGCGGCGACGACACGGTGCACGCGAATCCGGCCGGCATCCGCGTCCACCTCGACCTCGAGCACGACCGCGCAGTACGCACCGATGTTCTTGTAGCGGGCGAACCCCATCCCGCAGCCCCGGTAGCCGTCGCCCTTTCGGCGGTGGGCCCAGCCAAAGCGATCGGCCGCGGTTTGCATGACCGCGCGCGCACGTTCGTCCTGCATGTGCGACAGCCGCATCGCGAGCGGATCCACGCCGGCCGCCTTCGCCAACTCGTCGAACGTGCTCTCGATCGAGAACACGTTCAGGTGGGCCCCGAGCGACCGCAGGGCGGAGACCCGGACCGGCATGTCCTTCGCGAAGTGATAGCGGACGTGCACGTTCGGCAGCACGTACAGCGGGTTCGAATTCCGGCTGCCATCGCCCTCCGGCATCGGGATGGGCTTTCCTTCCGGCACGGGATGGGGCGGCACGACTTCGCCGCCGGCGATCACGCCACCCGCGCCAACGGGCCGGTTGTTGTGGGGATTGCTCCAGACCGCATAGTTCCACGCGACGATGCGATGGTTGGCATCGAGCGAGGCCTCGACGTCGGTCACCATGCCGGGCCCCAAGGGCTCCCAGCCCTGTTCCTGCTCGCGCATCCATTGCAGGCGGATGGGTCGGCCCGGCATCGCCTTGGCCACCAGGGCCGCGTCGGCGGCCACGTCGTCCGCGCCATTCTGGCCGTAGCAGCCCGAGCCGGGCGCATGGATGCCGTGGACCTGCTCGATGGGCAGTTCGCAAAGATCGGCCACCACGCGGCGCACGTCGAAGATGCCCTGGGAATGGCTCCAGACGGTCATGATGCCGTCCTGATATTTCGCGACGGCACAGGACGGGCCGATCGAGCCATGATGAAGCCATGGCCGGCTGTAGTTGGCCTTCACCGATGCGACGGCGGGCGCGACGGCGTCGGTCGTGTCGAGGATGACGATTTCCCGCGTCGGCAGGGCCTTCATGATCTCGCGGGACGTTCCCGAAGGAATGGGTGTCGCGGTTCGCGAGAAGTCCGAGGCCTGGAGCTTGCGCATCGCCGCGATCGCCGTCCATTCCTGCTCCGCGACCACCGCGAGGAACTGGCCGGACCGGACGACCTTCACGACGCCCGGCAGCCTGGCCACCGCCTCGATATCGATGGTCGCCAGGCGAGTGCCGTAGCTCGGGCCGCGAATCACTCGCGCGTGCAGCATGCCCGGTAGGCGCATGTCCTGCACGTAGGACGCGCCCCCTGTCAGCTTGGCGAGAATGTCGACGCGCGGCAGCGACCTGCCCATCGTCCGATAGGTTCCGGGATCGCGCAAGGGCACGCCCGGCACGGCATCGACGTGGAGCGAAAGCGCCTCGGCGAGCGATCCATAGGACAGCTTGCGCGCGTCGCCCGACAGGATCTCGCCCTGGCCGTTCGTGCTCAACGAGTCCGCGGCGACGCCCCAGCGCCGGGCGGCCTCCCGCTTCAGCAGCGCCAACACATTGGCCGCCGCATTCTGGATGGCCCGGCCGCTGTCCTGCATCGAATGGCTGCCGGCCGTCAGCCCTTCGTCGGGCGTGCGGGCCGTATCGGCCGTCACCAGTTCGATCGTTCCGGGCGCGATGTCCAGTTCCTCGGCCGCGACCTGGATCAACGCGGTCCGGATGCCCTGCCCCAATTCCACCTTGCCCGTGAAGACGGTGACATGGCCAGCGCCGTCGATCCGGATCCAGGAGTCGAGAAGAGGGCTGGTCTTCAGATCGCCAATGAGCTTCGGGTCGACCACCGCCGGCCCGCCGCTCCCCTCGCCGCCGCCGGACAATTGCGCCCGCGCGTTGCCGCGCAGGGAAAAATTGACGACCAGCGCGCCCGCGGCGAGAAACGCTCGACGCCGCAACAGCCCCTCACCCGTGTCGCTCATCGGTCGCTCCCTTCTTGCTCGCGGGCATCGCCTTCAGCATCTCGGACGCGCGCCGAATGGCCCGCAGGATGCGCATGTGAGTGCCGCAGCGGCAAAGGTTGGGCTGCATGTGCGCGCGGATTTCCGCGTCGCTCGGATCCGGCTCCCGATCCAGCAGCGCCTGGGCCCGCATGATCATGCCCGCGATGCAATAGCCGCATTGCGCCGCCTGTTCCAGCTCGAACGCCCTTTGGACGACTCCGGGGTGCGCTGCCGTCCCCAGTCCTTCGACCGTCCGGATGGACTTGCCCTCCAGCAACGCAATGGGCGTCAGGCATGAGAACGCCGCGTTTCCGTCGACCTGCACCGTGCAGGCCCCGCACTGGCCGAGGCCGCAGCCATACTTCGCGCCGTTGAGTTCGAGGTCGTTTCGCAGGACGTACAAGAGCGGGGTCGACGGGTCGCTCCGCACGATTCGATCCTGTCCGTTGACGTGAAGCTTGATCGCCATGGCTAGTTCGCCTCCGCCCTGGCCCGCGATGCGGCGGTCCGCAGGCCATTCCATTCAGGAAGGTTGGTGAACCTCAGCCTGATGTACGCCGCGAGCTGCGCCGCCTGGTCGTCGGTCAGGGTGTCACGGAAAGAGGGCATGTAGGGAGTCCGTCCGTCTTCGGGCGAGCGGATGCCCGAGAACATCGCCTGCAGTGCGTTGTCGGGGCTGTTCGCAAGCACGGTCGTGGCTGTCGACAGCAGCGGCCGTCCCTCATGCCCCATGGGTGCGCCCGGCTCGTGGCAGCCGGCGCACGCGCCGGCGAAAATCGCCGCCCCCCGTGGATGAGCCGCCGCAGCCGGTACGGCTCGATCGACGGCATCGACGGCGTGCTCAACGCCTTCCGACGGATTCATCAATGACGCGACGTACACGGCAATGGCGGAAACGTCCGCGTCGGGCACCTGCGAGAGCTCGTGCGTGACCGGGCCCATGGGGCCTGCAGCCACGCTGTGATGCGGCTCGATGCCGCCCCGAAGATAGTCGTGAAGCGCGTTCACCGACCAGGTGCCGGCCCGGGGATTGGTCGCGTCGAGCGGCGGCGCCGTCCAGCCCTCGGCTTCACCCCCTGCGAACGCCACTCCGCGCTTTTCGCCACCGATCAGGTCGAGCGGTGAATGACACGCGGCGCAGTGGCCCAGTCCATCGACGAGGTAGGCACCACGATTCCACGCCGCGCTTCGGGTGGGGTCCGGCTCGAACGGCGTCTGCCGCAGAAAGAGGAGCTTCCAGCCCGCCAGCAGCGGACGGAAGCCGAGCGGTGGGATCAGGCGATTTGCGGGTGCGGTCGCTTCGATCGCCCGGCGGGTCATGAAGTACGCGTAGAGCGCATCCAGGTCCTCATCCGTGGCGTGGGTGAAGTGGACGTATGGCAATGCGGGGTAGAGATGGTGCCCGTCGCGCGAGACCCCCACCTTCATTGCCCGGTGAAACGCTTCGCGGGACCACGCGCCGATTCCCGTCCTGACGTCCGGCGTGATGTTGGTGGTGTAGATCGTCCCGAAGGGCGTCGGCAACGCGCGGCTCCCTGCGAACGTCGCTCCCTGCTCGGAGGTGTGGCACACGGCACAACTGCCCAGCGAGGCCAGCGCCGATCCGCGCTCGACTTGCGCCGCGGTGAAAGCCGACGGGAGCGGCCGCGCCACGGGTTCGATGGCGGGACGCCACGTCGCCGCGTACGCCACCAGGACGCCGAGCAGGAGGACGACCAGGCCCAGCCAGATCACGCGCCGACCGCCTCCCGGGCGAACAAGGCGCATGCTCATGGCCAGTCATCCGTCTTGGTGGCCGCGTTGGCCTGATGACGCCGCGCAGTGTGCAAGATGCCCATGATTCGATCGCCCATGGCCCTGCCTCGCGCGGTCATGTCCCGACCGGCCTGTACCTGCTGCCGGCCCCATTCGCCGAGCGATGCGTCGATGCCCGGCGAAGAGGCCAGTGCCTCCGCAAGCGCGACTGCATTCGCCGCCGCCTTCGCGGTACTCCCGGCCGTGTGGGGTCGCGCGATGAACGCGGCGTCCCCGACGAGCACCACGCGGTCGAAGACCATCCTGGAGACGTCCAGGTCCAGGATGGCCTGGACGAACGGCTCCTGCGTTGCGTCAACGAGGTCGGCGAACGAGGGCGCCAGAAGCCTGCTCGCCGCCTCGCGAAGCGCTTGCGCGGATCGTGCAGCCAGGGCCCCGGGCGGAATGGAGAACTGGCGCCGCCGCCCATGGGCATCCGTCATGGCCTCGTCGAAGTCCGCTCCCTCGTCCGATCTCCGGTACCAGACCCAGTTCCAGCGCCGATGGCCCGGGACGGTGGATTCGTCTTCTCCCGGTACCAGATAGGCCAACAAGAGGAAATCCTTGCCCTGCTGAAAGGAGAACGTCCCTTCCAGCTTCGCCTTGGCGCGATCGGAAACGAGGTGCTCGGGAGCCAGCCCGCGCCACGCGACGTACCCCGCATAGCGTGGCAACGCATCGGGCAACAGGAGTTCGCGCACCGTGGACCTCGGGCCGTCCGCGCCGACCAGGAGGTCTCCCCGTTCGATTCGTCCACTCGCAAAATGCGCATGGACGCCATTCTCCTGCTGGTCAAACCCAACCAGCGTCTCGCCGCGATGGACGAGCGCCGGCGGCAATGCGCGCGACAACGAACCGTGGAGCATGTTCCAGGAGGTCTGCGTCTGCGGCATGAAGGCTCTGTCGATGACGTTGTCCGACGCATCGAGATAGATGCGATCGCCCGAGCGCACGCCCAATGCCTTCGCACGCTCGATCCCCGCGAACCGGAACGCGGCCAACACGTCGGGTTGAAGGACGATGCCGCCGCCCCGGCTGTCGAGGGCGCTGATCGAACGTTCGAAGACCTGGACATCCCAACCGATCGCCCTCAAGGTCGTGGCAGCGAACAGGCCTCCCAGCGAGCCTCCCACGATGAGCGCTCGCGGCGGGCGTGCTTCGTTCATGACGCGTTCCGCCTTCTCGAACGAGAGATCATTTCGACAGCATGTCGCTGGCGTATCGCAGCCCGATGCCATAGCCGCCGCCGTTGTGCTCGATGACGGACCTGGCCGCCGCGTAGGTGGCGTGGCGCGTCCAGTCGCGCTGCAGCTCGAGCAGCACCTGCGCCCAGCTGGTCACCTGCGCGCCGTGCGCCTGCATGCGCCACAGCGCCATTTCGTGGCCGGTCTTCGTCAGTCCGCCGCAAGCGTCGGCGACCACGAAGGACTCATACCCCGCGGCCTGCGCGCAAAGGACCGGCAGCGAGACGCAGGACTCGGTCAGCATCCCGGAAAAGAGCAGCTTCTTGCGGCCCGTCGCCTCGATCGCTCCACGCACGACGTCGTCTTCCCAGACATTCATGTTTCGCCGATCGAAGACCGTGTGTTCGGGCAGGAGCTCGCGGATGCCCGGCAGCAGCGGCCCGCTGTAGACCTTGGTCGCGGACGTGCTGATCACGATCGGCAGGTCGAAGGCACGCGCTGCCTGGACCAATGCGATCGTGTTGTTCAGGAGCACCTGGCGGTCGATCGATTCGACGCCGAACGCCAGGCCGGCTTGTTGATCGATCAGTACCAGGGCGCAATTGTCGGGCTGGAGGAGAAAGTCGAAGGCGGGCATGTCTCGCTCGATTGAAGGTTGAAAGCGCCACTGATGGGTGGGAGACCTCGAGCATCCGCGACGGATCGCACACGCGCCTCTGTCATCCGACCGGTCCTTGCTTAGCCCACAAGACAAGGCCTCAGCCCGCCCACCTGCGCCACCACCGGCGAGTGAAGAACGTCACGGCCAAGCGCGCTCCACCCAAGCGTTGAGCGCAGAGACGCGCGCGGGATCCGCGCCGATCTGACCGGCCTTCCAAGCGGAGTACTGCAGCTTCTGCTCGGAAGTGACGAGGAAGTTCACCGAGTTCATTCCATACACACCGGGCGATAGCAATGCCAGCGGGTGCTTGCTGCGGTCCAGGCAGAACGCGAAGCCGGCATAGGGTTCCGGTCCGCCCAGATCGGTGTTTGTAGGATCGCAGCGGCGCCAAGCGGCCGGGTCGGTGGCCGCATAGAGCTGGTTGAACTGGCGCAGCGCGCCATTGAGCACCTTCAGGTAGAGCCCGGGTTGCAACTGATCCAGCTTGGCATAGCGAGTGCCGGTGCTGTACTGCGTGGTGTCGGTCGCCATGAAATTGGTCGGATCCAAGTGCTTCATCGCTTGCGCGCGGCTGAAACGGCCGCGATTGTTGACCAACGATCCCGTATCGCTCGCCACATACAGCGGAATCGAGTTGTCAACATACTGGGCCGACTTGATGCCCGCTTGCAGTAATCGGATGTCGCTCAGGAATGACGCGTTGGCATTGGCGGTAGTGGACGAGCCAACCGTATCGGACAGCAACTGGTCGAAGCCGGTCAGATACGGCCAGTCCACCGAATAGTTGACCCAGTCACCCTGTGCGCCAGGGTTGATCGTCACCTGAGCCTGATACCAAGCGTTCGTTCGGTAGTATGAACCCGCCGTATTGGCAGTCTCCCAGGCCAGGATCCATTGCCGGGTAATTTTGCCGGAGGCGTCCTGGTCGGACTGGTACACCATGTGCGGTGCCAGGTAGAAGGCACTCACGGTGTTGAATGGCCAACCTCGGGCCTCACCGCGCCCCTTCCAGGTCTGGGTGGTGGCGTCGTAGTCGCCGATGAACCACTGTTGGTTGCCTTCGAGGCCGAAGCGCTGCGCCCACGTCCACTGCTGCACCAGGTTCCACTGGAGCATGGCACCGACCGATCGCTCGATGAAGGCGTTGGTGGTGAAGGCGGCGGGCTCGCGCGCGGTGTTGCCGGCCGATGCGAGCTTCTGGAGATTGGCCGCGCCGACCTGAGCACCATACTGCCCGGATGACGCAATGTGATTGCCGCGGCCGCCGCCGAGGAAGCTATAGACCTCGAAGCCGTAGGGCCGGATCATGCTCTGGATTTCGTCGCGCTGTGCCGGTGTAAGGTGGCTCCAGTCCCCATAGACGCCGTTCGGATTGCGGTGCGAATCGAACCAGGCGGCAATCTTTTTCGCGGTGCCCAGCGGGTCGCTGTGGCCGTTGGCAAAGGTGGCTCCGCCCTCGAACGAGCCCGCCGCATTGCCGCCAGCCGGCCAAATGTCCATTGGGTGCATCGTCGGCAGGTAGGAGTTCCAGTCCGCAAACTGGATCGGCATCGACACTTCGCGCGCGTTGAGCGTCGCGTTGGCGTCCATGACGCGATCCACGTCGGCCTGCGTGAGTGCCAGGGCCGAGCCGTCCCGAGGGGCGCCGAACAGCGCCTTGACTGCATCGGCGGGCGAGTCCAGCACGGCGTCCAGGCCAGCGCCGGCCGCCCATTCGGCGATGGGCTTGCTGTCCAGGCCAGGGCCCGGCTGATATGGAGGATTCCACGGCGCAGCCTGAGCGACATGAGGCACGTTCTGCTGGCTGTAGCGCAGGAAGGCAGCGATCTGCCGGCCCTGGGCCTCGGTCAGGCCGTGAAATCGGGAACGCTGCACGATGGCATTGTTGGAGTAGTTGAAGTACTGCAGATCGCGGCCGTCCGGCGCGTGGCAGGATGTGCAGGCGGCCTTGATCGGCCTTCCGGTCAGCGTCGATTTGAGCAGGCTATTCTGGGCGTACCAGAATGCCTGACCGGCAGTCGCATCCGGCGTCAGTACCTTGCCAGCGATCTTTTCCGCGCCGATGTCGGCCATCTGCACCGGGTTGGTCGCCAAGCTCTGGCCCTGGGCGTTGCGCAGCTGTAGCGCGACGATCCGATAGCCATTGGACTCGCCGTCCGTGCCGTTGAAGCGGAACTGCACGAAGTTGACACCAGCCACGAGACGCGCCCTGGTCGGCGCGTCCAGGGCGAAGCTGATGCGCACGGTATAAGCCCCGCCGCGGTTGAGGCCGCCTTGCACCCGCTCCGGGTCGGCCAGCGTCATCGTGGCGTCGGTGATGTCTGTCCACGCAATGGCTGCCGCATTGGCCGGTGCTACCCCGCCCAGCACGCGCAGGCTGCCCTTGATCCGTGTCGGCGGCAAACTGGTAGCCTCAAACTCCGGCGGCCCGAAGAACCCACAGCGGTGGCACTTGAACCATATCTGCGTGGCACTGCCGGCACCGGCGGCGTCAAGCGTGAGATTGGCGGTGGCGATGACCGGAACGCTGGGCATTCCGTCGCCCAGGAGCTCAAGCGGGAGCGCGAGCGCGCTGGTCGGGCCTGCATTCACGCCGCTCGAAGGTCCGGGGCTTGTGCCGCCACCGCTACCGCCTCCCGCGCCGGCACCACCCGCGCTGCCGCCACCCGACGCCACCGGAGGCGGCGTGGGCACAACGACGTTGCCACTGTCATCCATCAGTTGCCATTGCTGATTTGGCTTGCTCGTACCGCAATCCCATTGCTGGAGGACGGCTCCAGCGGCAAGGCTCTGGGCAGTAACGTCAATGCATTTTCCGCTGTTCACCGATTTCCACAGGACAGCGCCACCAGACAGTACAGGAACGAAATGTTGATTCGAGCCAGCGTCGTCGGGCCACAAGTCGATAGGCACGCCACTGTCGGTCTTGGCACCGCTCACGTCCAGGAGCTTGCCGCTACCGATGTTCTCGAGCAGGTAGCTGCCGTCAACAGCGGGAGTGAGTTCGTAGCGCTGAGTGCTGGCCGTCGAACAGGCATTTTGCACGGCCAGAGCACCGTTCGCCGTGCTACCGCCGGCGATGTCCATGCACAGGCCGGACAGGGCTGATCGAAAGCTGTATTGACCGACAGGCACCAATCCACGGGCGGCGCCGGGCACAGTGCTCTGCGGATAGACCAGTAGCAGTTGCTCAGGCTGCGTATGGCAGCTCATCTGCTGAAGCGCGTTGCCCTGGATTGCAACGCACTTGCCGCTGCCGCTGTTGACCAGGCTGAAGAGATAGCCCTGGGAGTTCTGAAGCTTGAAGCGTTGGGCAGTCGTATCGTTGGCGCTCCAGAGCTGGATAGAAGCCCCTTCGGCCGTCGACATCGCCGCCAGATCGAGCGAGAGCCCGGTAGCGACGTTCGCCAGCCTGAGGCTGCCGTCGGCGTTGGCGCTGACATCGAAGGACTGTGCCGTCGATCCGCTGCAATTCGCAGTGACGACGCTGCCCGAGGTGTTGGAGCCAGAGCCCTCTAGACACAAACCCGAGGACGCCTGCGCCAGGACATAGCGCCCATTCCCGATGGCAGAGGCCGCACCTTGTTGGGCGGCCATAGCAGAAGCCTTGGCGCCTTCCTTGGTCGTCGAGACTTCGCTCGAACACGCAGCTAGGCCAAAGACGGACAGCAAGACTGCAGCGCGGCAACGGTGTATGCACCAACTCGCGCGCGAATTGAATTGCCTGAAGATGGCCATATTTCCTATCCCGTGATCGACAAATCAGCGCACCAAATATGTCCGCGCCGACACCAATAGCATCGCGCTGAGCCTATGGCGAAAATGGCAAACGTCAATTCAAACTAGGATCTAGTACCGTCTATATCGTAAGTTGTATATGGCGGCATCTCGCAGCGGGACCGACGGGCTGCGACGGTTCGGCGCAAGAATGGTGAGGGAGTTGAAGGGGAGTGCGCCAAAATGAGCGGGCGCCGGGTGCCGCTGCTCGATCTGGGGGCTGAGCTGAGCAAACTGAGACGGCTGCGCGTGTCGTCGCGCAGGACGCTGGAGACAATCTGCATCCAGGGATATCGGACGGCGGATTTCAAATCCTGCAATGGCTCTATGCGTTCGGGCCCACCAAGGCAAGTGCAATTGCCGAAGCCTTGTCGACGGACGTCAACAAGGCCTCAGCCCGCCCACCTGCGCCACCACCGGCGCCAACCTGACGACGACCGCTCCGCCGAGGGCCGGCCGTAAGCGCTGGCTGCGGGCACGTGCAAGGACACTTCCGTTCCGCAGCCTGCCCACGGATGGATGTTCACGGTGCCGCCGAGCTGGCTGGCCCGCTCGGACATGCCGCGCAGGCCGAGCCGCCCATCGCGCCCCATCCGCTCGCGAATCAGGCTTTCCATGCCGGTGCCGTCGTCGCGAACGCTCAGGCGCAAGGCGTCCAGGCCAAAGTCCAGCTTGATCTCGACGAGGCGAGCCCGCGCGTGCCTCTGCGCATTGGCCAGCGCCTCGCGAGCGATCAGTTGCAGTTCGTCGATCACGGCATCGCAGAGCGCGCGCTCCTCGCCGGTAACGACGATCCGGAACTCGGTCGGCGGCTTGATGATCTCGCGCCCGAGCTCGGCGAGCAGCACGGCGATGGATGCGCCGCGACCCGCCACGCGACGCAGCAGGTGCACACGCTCCCGCCCTTCGACCAGTGCGGCCTCGGCGCTGTCCAGGGCCTGCGCCAGCTGCCGTCGGAGCGCCCCCTCCTCGAGACGTATGGCGCACAGATGGAAGGTCAGCACGAGCCCTTGGAATCCCTGGAGCAGCGTGTCATGAAGGTCACGGGCGATGCGCTCGCGTTCGGCGTGGCGCTCCTCCAGGCGCAACTGCAGGCGATTCGACAGCACCCGCATGCGCAAGCGGTGAGCCAGCAAGGCGAGCACGCATAGCAGCACGACGCAGGTCCAGAAGAATGCCCGCGTCTGCACAAGCGTCGGGGGGATGGAAAAGGCGATGGACGTGCCGCTGTCGCTCCACGACCCGTCCGCGTTGGCTGCCCGTACCCTGAAGTGGTAGCTGCCGGGGGCGAGGTTGGCGTAGTTCACCTCCCGCTGGTAACCGACCTCGCGCCATTCCTCATCGACCTCTTCCAGCCGGCAGCGGAAGCGAATCTTCGCGGCCCTGTCCAGGGTCAGCGCGCCGTAGCGCAAAGTCACGGTGCGAACGCCCTTCGGCAGCGTCAATCCCGGAACTGGCTCGAAGCCCTCTTCGCCCGCGCGTACTTCGTAGATCTCGACCGGCGGATGACGCGCACTCTTCGAAGTCTCGGAGGGATCCAGCCATGCCACGCCCTGGTTTGCAGCAAACCAGAGCCGTCCGCGTGCATCTCGCAATGCCGTTGGCATCGCACGATCCTGCAACGCGATGCCGGGCAGGCCGTCCAGCGCGTCGAGCAGTCGGTAGTTCAGTGGAGCGCCTTGGGTGAAGACGCGCGTCACATCGCTTGCGGCGATCTGGACGACGCCGCGTCCGCCGTTCAGCCAGAGATCGCCCGAGTCCGATTCGACGATGCCGGAGACATATCCGAATACATCGTCGCGCTGCGCCGCGATGGTGACGAAATGACCGTCGCGCAGCAGTGCCACACCGTCCTGCCCCGCGACGACCAGTCCGTGTCGACTCATCAACATCGCGGTCACCCGACCAACCGCGAGACCGTCCGATCCGCCATAGCGCGACCGCTTGCCGTCGGCTGCAAGACCGAGCAGCTCTCCGTCGAAACCGAACCAGACATCGCCGTCGTGGCTGGCCATGATCGCCGACGGCCAGCCGCCCTCAGGCTCCACTCGATTCTCCCGGGTCAGACCCCCAGGCCGGGCGTGAAAGACGCCGCTGTCGTGCACAGACAGCCAGACGCCGTCCTTGTCGTCCGGCGCAATTGCGTCCGCGGCGTTCGTCCACAAGCCCTGCGCGGGGAGCTGCCATCTGCTGCGCTTGCCGTTGTGAACCCGCCACAGCAGGTCGTGCTCGACGTACCAGAGGGCGCCGTCGGCGGCGCGCACGGCGGCTTGCGGGTCGAAGAAAAGCTTCGCCGGAAGCACGGCGAGCGGTGGTCGCGGTGGATCCAGCTCCTGCACGTGATCCTGGTTCGACACCAGCACGCCCGATCCGTCGCGGACGACTGCGAAGCCGCCCAAGGGAGAAGAAGCCAGGCCCGGCACTTCCTGGAGGCGCCGGCGTCGAAAGCTCGACAGTCCCAGGTTGGTGCCCACCCAGACCTCTCCATCGGCGCCCTGAAGCAAGGGAACGGTGACCGCCGAGGCGAGCCCGTCTTCGTGGGTGAACAGTTCCAATCCCGTGCTCGCGTCGACTGACCGGCCCACGGCTACTTGTTCTGGATGGGGCACCCGTGCCACGCCCCGGCCCAGTTCGGTCAGCCAGAGGCTGCCGTCGGAGGCAAACAGCATCTGCCAGGCGCGATGCTGCACGCTGCCGTGGCCCTCGCAGGCAACTGGCGCTTCGCCCTTGAGGAGTTCAGGCAACGGCCGCGTACCGCACATCCCGTCAGACAGCCATATCCGCCCCGCGCGGTCCTGCGCAAGGATGGCGTAGGGGGCGACCCGTACGCCGGCGTCGCGGAATCGACGCTCACCGGGCAGCAAGTAGTACAGGCCTTCAGCCGTGGACGCCCAGAGAACGCCACCGCGGTCGGCAAACGCGTAGTAGGTGGCGGTCTGCGGAAAGCCCCAATCGGATCCGATACGACTCCAGCGCCGCTCGTCGAAGCGGGCCAGTCCGCCAGCCGTCGCGGCCCATAGCGCCCCCGAGGCTGACGCGAAGCGCAGGATTGTCCCGCCGGGAACGCCGTCCTCCACACCATAGCGCGTGACCACGCCGTCGCGTAGACGGACCGCGCCGCCCTCGTGGGCCCCCAGCCAGATCTCGCCGCCGGGCATGACCGCGAGCGAGTTGATGTTCAATGCCGGCAAGCGGGTTCCTTGCCTGGTTCGATAGCGCTCGAACCGGACACCATCGAAACGGACCAGGCCCTGCCCCGAACCCAGCCACAGGGTGCCGTCAAGCCCCGACGCCAACGCCCAGACGTCGCCGGGCGCGCCGTCCTGCGGACTCCATGCGTTGTAGGTGAAGCCCGACAGCGGCTTGGCGCTCGGTGGCGCAGTCGCCACAGGCGCCGTCGCGGCCGTCGCCATCGAGGCCGCGACAAGACAAGCAGCAAGGAGACACGCCCGAATGAGCACCACCGGGAGAAGCGAGCCAGCCGCCACTGCCCTGTTGGGTTGCGAGCCCATGTCAGCCGACGGATCGAGCAGCCGTCGACGCACGAACAATGAGCTCAGGCATCAGCACTCTCGTGGACGGCGCCTGGTTCGGTCGTGACACGTGTTCGAGAAAGAGCGCGGCCGCCTGCGCGCTCATCTGGTCCACGGCGACGCGTACCGTCGTCAACGGCGGGTCGATGAGGTCGACGAGCGGCATGTCGTTGTGTCCGACAAGGGACAAGTCGCGCGGCACCGAGAGGCCCATTGCCCTCGCCTGGTCGAGCACGCCCAAGGCGATCAGGTCGTTCGCCGCAAAGACCGCGCTGGGCCGCCTGGAGCCCTTCAGCAGCTTGCCCGCGGCCTCCCGGCCCGCTGGCCGGGTGAAGGACGAAGCCTCCACGACCGGACAGTTCTTCAGCCCCAAGTCGCGAGTCATCCGGATGAAGGCGTCACGACGTGCCCGCCCGGTCGACGACGTGCCCGGCCCGGCGACGTGACCGATCGAGCGGTGTCCCAGGTCGTGGAGGTGCTCGAGCACCAGTCGCACGCTCTCGGCGTCGTCACTGACGACACTGGAGAACTGGCGATCGCCGGTGCCGCGGTTGACGAGCACGGTGGGCAAGTTGCGAAGCTTGGCGATCTCCAGCATCGGGTCGTCGCTCTCGGCCGAGAGGATGAGCAGGCCACTCACGTGCCGGTTCGCGAGCGCGACCACCAGCTCGCGTCGCTTTGACGGATCGGCAGGCGTCTGGACCACGAGGCAGAGCATCTGCTGGTCGCGCAGCGCGTTCTCCAGGCCTTGAACTATCGGTCCGAACAGCGGATTGGCCAGGTCGGGGACGACGATGGCCGCCATGTTCGTCTGCCTGGTTCGCAGGGATGCGGCGAGAACGTTCGGCTGATAGCCCAACTCGTTGGCGATGCGCTCGATTTCGGCGCGCTTCTCTGGCGATACCTTGCCGGTGACCCCTCGCAGCGCCCTCGAGACCGTGCCTGGATGCACTCCCGCGGCTCGGGCGATGTCGTCGATCGTGACCTGGGGAGCGAGAGCGGGCATCTTGGAATTCTAGGCAAACGATTGCCTTCATTTTGCCCGATCCATCCGGAACGCGCAACTGGGTTCCAGACAAGCCCCGCCGCACGAGATCACCGCGATTTGACGCAGGCGTACAACTGCCTTAGCCTGAAGGCAATCGATTGCCCTTTATTGCCCTACCTATTGCCTTCGGCGCCGTTGCCGCCGCCGAGAGAAGGAGACACGTGATGTCGGACAGAGCCCTTTCGCCGTCGGACCCGCAGGAACTGCTCGCCGCGGTTCTTCGCGCCAACGCGGGAACCGGCAACCCTCGACTCAAGGAGGTCATGGCCGCAGCCGTCCGGCATCTCCACGCGTTCGCCCTGGAAGTGGACCTCGCCCCGCAGGAGCTGCAGCTGGGCCTGGACTTCCTCGTGGCCGTGGGCCAGGCCACCGGGCCGCGAAAGCATGAAGGCATCCTGCTGGCCGACATCCTGGGGCTGGCAACCCTGGTGCAGCTGCGCAGCGCACGCGACGCCGTCGCCGCCGGCGGCACCGAGCCCGCGCTCGTCGGTCCGTTCTGGCGCGCCAACCAGCCGCTGCGCGAATCCGGGTCGACCATCTCGTCGGGATCGACCCCCGGCCCCCGCCTGCTGGTCACGGGGCGCGTCACCGACCTGGAGGGGCACGCCATTGCCGGAGCGCGGGTGGAGACGTGGCAGGCCTCGCCAGCAGGGCTGTACGAGAACCAGGACCCGGAACAGGAGAACATGAACCTGCGCGGTCGATTCGAGACCGATGCCGACGGGCGCTTCTCGTTCGTCAGCGTTCGGCCCGCCGGGTATCCGGTGCCCACCGACGGGCCATGTGGCGAGCTTCTCGCCGCGCAGGGCCGCCACACGATGCGGCCGGCGCACCTGCATTTCATCGTCGCCGCCGACGGCTTCAAGGCGCTCGCCACGCAGTTCTTCGACGCCGAGGACCCGCACGCGTTCGACGACGTCGTCTTCGGCGCCGTGGGCTCCCTGCTGCGCAAGTTCGAGCCCGACGGCGAAGGCGGATTCCGCCTGCACGTGGACCTCAGGCTCGAGCGCGGGCCCACCGTCCTGCCGCATTGCCCGCTGCCATGAGGAGTTCAACCATGCAAGATCGCACCTACGCCCCCCTCGAACGCCTGGACGGCCAGGTCGCGGTGATCACCGGCGGCGCCGGCGCCATCGGCGCGGCGACGGCCCATCGACTGGCGCGCCTGGGCGCGCGCGTCGTCGTCCTCCAGCGCAGCGCAGCCGATGCGGCGCAACTGCTGGAACAGCTCCCGGGCGAGGGTCACTTCGCCGTCGCCGCGTCGGTCACGGACAGTGCCAGCCTGGAAGCCGCGGCCGCCGCCGTGCAAGAACGAGCCGGCGGCGCCTCCATCCTCGTCAACGGCGCCGGCTTCACGAAGCCGGTGCCTGCCGCGGACCTGGACGGCCTGACCGACGACCTGATCGACAGCATCTTCGCGGTCTCCTGGCGCGGGTCGTTCGCAGCCATCCGGGCCTTCGCGCCGCAGTTGCGGGCGTCCGGAAACGGCCTGATCGTGAACGTCTCGTCCATCGCGGCTTTCACCGGCCTCGGGAGCAACCTCGCCTATGCCGCGGCCAAGGCCGGCGTGGACGCGATGACCAAGGCGCTGGCGAAGACGCTGGGGCCGGACATCCGCGTCGTCGCCGTCTCGCCCGGCGTGGTCGACACCCCGTTCGTGAGCGGACGCGACGCCAGCTTCAACGAGCGCGTGGGGGCGACCCTGCCGCTCAAGCGCGTCGGCGTGGCCGACGACGTCGCGGCAGCGATTGCCGCGTGTGCCACGACCCTGCGCTACGCGACCGGAAGCATCTTCGTCGTTGACGGCGGCAGGCATCTCGGCTGAAACAAGCTCTCATGAACAACCTCACCATACTCACCTGCGCGGTCACGGGCAACCTCACGCGACCCGACCAGACGCCTCACCTGCCCATAGGCCCAGCGCAGATCGCGGAGGAATCGCTGCGCGCCGCGGAGGCCGGCGCCGCAGCGGTACATATCCACGTCAGGGACCCGCTCACCGGCGTGCCGTCGATGGAGCTGGACCTGTACGGACGCGTGGTGGAGCAGATCCGGCGCCACGACCCGGACCTCATCATCAACCTGACCACCGGGCCCGGCGGGCGCTTCGTTCCGAGCGAGGGCAACCCCGCACTCGCCGCGGCGGGCACCACGCTCATGGCGCCGGAGCGCCGCGTCGAGCACATCGTGGCGTTCCAACCCGACATCTGCTCGCTCGACCTCAACACGATGAACTCGGGCGACCAGGTCGTGATGAACACGCCGCGCAACGTCACCCGCATGGCGGCCATCATCCGTGCGGCCGGGGTCACGCCGGAGCTCGAATGCTTCGACAGCGGAGACCTCGTCCTCGCGCAGCAACTCGTTGCCGACGGCGCCCTCGACGGCCCGGGGCTCTACACGCTCGTGACCGGGGTGCGATTCGCGTTCCCCTTCACGCCCGCCACCCTCGCCTACGCGCGCACGCTGATGCCCGAAGGCGCGCAATGGTCGGCCTTCGCGGTGGGACGCCACGCCTTCCAGGCGGTCGCGCAATCCTTCCTGCTCGGCGGGAACGTTCGCATCGGCCTGGAAGACACCATCTACCTTGACCGTGGCCAGCTCGCGAAGAGCAATGCGGAGCTGGTGTTCAAGGCCCGGCGAATCGTCGAGGACCTGGGCGGACAACTCGCATCTTCCACGCAGGCCCGCGCGACGTGGCGCCTGCCCGCCAACAACATCCGCTGAGAAAAGAGGAACACGCCATGAACACCCCGACCCTGGGCCGCCGATTGCTCGTGACCGAGAAGGCCGCCGACCCGTCGGCGCTGGATCCCGAGGTCATTGCGGCCGACCTGCCCGACGCACCACAGGGCCACGCCGTCGTCGCCGTGCAGGCCGCCGCGGTAAACCCAAGCGACGTGAAGGCCGCACTGGGTTTCATGCCGCACGCCGTGTGGCCGCGCACGCCGGGGCGCGACTACGCCGGCACCGTCGTCGCCGGGCCGAAGGAATGGCAGGGAGTCGAAGTCTGGGGAACCGGCGGCGACCTCGGCGTTTCGCGCGACGGCACGCATGCCACGCACCTCGTGCTCCCGATATCGGCCTTGAGCCGCAAGCCCGACAGCGTGCCCACCATTGCCGCGGCGACGGTCGGGGTACCGTTCATCACCGCCGGCGAGGGCCTGAGGCGCGCCGGCCTGCGTGCCGGCCAGCACGTGGTCGTCTTCGGCGCCAACGGCAAGGTCGGCCAGGCCGCCGTCCAGCTGGCCACGCGCGCCGGCGCCACGGTCATCGGCGTGGATCGGGGCAACGCCGCGTACCTCGGCCACGCCAGCAGCGCCGTCCGCATGCTCGACGGAGAGGATCCCGGGCTGGTCCAAGCCATCCGGGAGGCCACGGCGGGCAAGGGCGCGGACATCGCCTACAACACGGTAGGGTCGCCGTACTTCCAGGCCGCGCTCGACGCCCTGGCCACTGGCGGCACCCAGATCCTCATCTCGACCATCGAGAAGACGGTCCCGTTCGATATCCTGTCGTTCTACCGACGCAATCTGCAGATGCTGGGAGTCGACAGCCTGAAGCTCACCGCGACGCAATGCGCACAGGTACTCGACGACTTGCGACCAGGGTTCATTGATGGATCGCTGCAGGCCTTCAGCGTCGAGGGGGCCAACCTCTTCGGGCTCGACCAGGCAGGCGACGCCTATCGCCAGGTACTCGCCGGCTCGATCGAGCGCGTGGTGCTGGTGCCGTGAGCCGGGCATGAACATCATGCGCGCGGCGGCAGCGCCGCCCTACTCGGCACCCGGACATGACCGCATGCAGATGCGTCGCCTTCAGGGCCGGGAAGCCGGAACCAGCGATACGGCCTGGCTGGGCTTGTCCGTCATCGAACCAGGCGGTGGAACGACTTCGTCGGCGGCCTCCGTCGAGAAGTTCTATGTGGTGCTCGAAGGCGTGATCGAAGTCGAGTCCATCGGCGCCAAAGGCACGCATGTCACCGAACTCGGCCCTCTGGACAGCGTCCGTTTCGAGCCTGGCGAAGCTCGCCGCCTGACCAATCGCAGCACCCGCTCCTGCACGCTGCTGCTGGTCATGCCCAACTCGCCGTAGCGGCGCAGACGGTCCAAGCCCGATGCGTTCGCAGATTCTCAGTACGACCAAGAGGGCAATCGATTGCCTCAAATCAACTTCCAACCTGGATGGAGACTCAAGATGAACACAAGCATTGCATCGATTCCCACCCGGCCGGCCCCAGCCGCGCACGAGACCAAACGTTGGTACCGGATCCTGTACGTCCAGGTGCTCGCGGCGATCACCATCGGCGCGCTCGTGGGCTACCTCTGGCCCGCGACCGCCATCGAGATGAAACCCTTCGGAGACGGGTTCATCAAGCTGATCAAGATGGTCATCACGCTGGTCGTGTTCTGCACCGTCGTTTCCGGCATCGCCGGAATGCAGAACATCAAGAAGGTCGGTCGCATCGGCGGCAAGGCACTGCTCTATTTCGAGGTCGTCTCGACGCTGGCGCTCGCCATCGGCATGGCCGTGGCCAACTGGCTACGCCCCGGCAGCGGCTTCAATGTGGACGCCAAGACGCTGGACGCGAAGGCCGTGGTCGCCTACGCGGGCCAGGCCAAGCAGATGTCGGCAACCGACTTCCTGCTCAACATCATCCCCAACACCTTCGTCGATGCCTTCGCCAAGGGCGACATCCTGCCGGTGCTGCTGGTGGCGGTGCTGTTCGGGCTGGCGCTGTCGATGGGAGGAGCGCAGGCGGAGCCGGTGACGAAGCTCATGGATGCCTTTTCCAAGGCCGTCTTCAGCGTGGTCTCGCTGATCATGAAGTTCGCCCCCATCGGTGCCTTCGGCGCCATGGCGTTCACGGTCGGCAAGTACGGCATCGCGGCCCTCGGGCCGCTGGCCAAGCTGATCGGAACGTTCTACCTCACGTCCTTCATCTTCGTGTTCGTCGTGCTGGGCGTCATCGCGCGGCTGGCGGGGTTCAGCATCTTCCGCTTCCTGGTCTACATCAAGGAAGAGATCCTGATCGTTCTTGGCACCAGCTCGTCCGATCCGGCGTTGCCCACCCTCATGGAAAAGCTCGAACGGCTCGGCTGCTCGAAAAGCCTGGTCGGCCTGGTCGTTCCCACGGGCTACACCTTCAACACCGACGGCACCAGCATCTACATGACGATGGCCGCGCTCTTCGTCGCCCAGGCCACGAACACCGACCTGACGCTCGCTCAGCAACTGGGCATCTTCGCCGTCGCCATGCTGACGTCGAAGGGTGCCAGCGGCGTCCAGGGCGCGTCTTTCGTTGCACTGGTGGGAACGCTCACGGTGGTTCCCTCGATTCCTGTCGCCGGCATGGCGCTGATCCTCGGCATCGATCGCTTCATGAGTGAGGCCCGCGCGTTGGTCAACATGATCGGCAACGGCGTCGCGACGGTCGTCATGGCCCGCTGGGAAAACGAGCTCGACGTCGAGAAGTTGAGCGTGCTGAAGAAGTCTGCGGCGGACTAGCGCGCCTCGCGCAATTCTTCCGCGCCGCCACCGGGCGCTCGCGCGGGCGCCTGTTGCCCCCCTCGAAATTCATTCGTTCTCGAACGACGCCCCGAATGGGCGCCGGTCGCGGACAGGCGCGCGCCAGCACCCGGGCGACTGCGCGCTCCGTCAGATGTACCCAGGTATCGCCCATGTTTCAAGAACCAGGAGACCCCATGGAGATCGTCGTGAATTCAGATTCCAATTGGACGGACAGCAAGAAGAAGTCCCTTCGACTTTCCGCAGCCGCCGAGCGCTGTGGCGGCATTGCGCTGAAAGGACTGTTGCTGACGCTCGCGCTGGAGGCGCCCGTCCATGCCGTCGATGCCGTCACTTGGGGAGACGGCAACAAGGTCGAGATCTACGGCCGTGTCCAGCTGGCCTATGAACTTCTGAGAACCGGCCCGACCTATGCCACCGAAGGCGGCAGCGGCGATTCGTGCTCGACCTGCAATTCAAACCTGCCCCTCAACGGCGGCGGTGCCGCGACGCTGTCCGCCGGATGGAATTCGCCATTCATCTCGCAGGGCCAACCCGCTCACGATCGATTGAGGAACCAGCGGTCCGTCCTCGGATTCCGCGGCGACATCCGGATCGACTCCGATCTGAAGGGTGTCTGGCAGCTGGAAAGCAGCGCCGCAGCCGACGGCGGGGGTGGCTTGCATGTTCCCGCGCAGACCTGGGCCAACCGCGACTCGGGCGTCGGCCTGGACAGCAAGCGTTGGGGGCGTGTCATGCTGGGCAGCTGGTCGACGCCCTACACCTATTCGACGATCAGTTTCGATCCCTACTATACGAACACCGGCGCCTACATGAGCATCATGGGCAACGGCTCCGGGGCCTCCATGGACGCGCTCTCGGACAACGCCACGTTCGATCGAAGGGAACACAACCTGGTGCAGTACTGGTCGCCCGACCTGAACGGCCTGCGCTTTCGCCTCGCGTACGAGGCAGGGGAGGTCAAGACAGGCAGCGGCAGCTTCAACTACCCGGGAGGCAACGGCAACAACGGCGCCACGGTCGCGTCGTGCCCGAACCTGACGACCGCCTCCAGTTCGGGCTACGGCGGGGCCGACTACATCGGCCCGAATCCGGCGGGCCCGGGCATCCTGGACTCGGGCAAGACATACACCCGCTGCACCGGGCGCAACCCGCATCTGATCTCCTCCGAGGTCACCTATGAGCAAGGGCCCTTGCTCATGGTGGCGGCCTATGAGGCTCACATCGGGTTCAACTCGGACGGCACGGACAGCGGCATGAAGCTCGGGGTGGCGTACACGCCCCAGCCGTCGATTCGCCTGACAGCAGTTGTCCAGCGCCTGGACTACAAGGTGTTCGACGGCGACCTGCGCCAGAACCAGGCCTACTTCTCCGCCGTGCAGAAGCTCGACGAAAAGGACAGCCTCAAGGTCGGCATCTCGGCGGGCGGCCAGGTACAGGGCAGCTCGCACGTCATCGTGGGCTACTTGCGCGCTGGTCCGAAGAGCGGTTCGCAACAACTCACGATCGGGCCGGAGCACCAGTTCAACAAGAACTTCGCCGCGTGGGCGTACTACTCGAAGATCCGCAACGAGGCCAACGCCTTCATGGACTTCGCGATCAACGACACGACACCGGCCACCGGTTCGAGCCCGTCCGTGATCGCCGTCGGGCTTCGCGCCACCTGGTGACCTGCGGCGCCTTCCGGCGACCGGGGCGAACGCATGGGCCTGCCGCGGCGCGGCTGGCATCTCGTTCGCCCCGCCATTTTCGACCTGGGCATGGCCTTGCCGAACCTTGGTCGTTTGGAATTCCGCAGGTTGACACTCGCGCTCCAGCGTGGGATCTTGCCCGAGCTTCCTTTCGCGCCCGGCACCACCGGACGCCAGAGCTATCTCCTATGGCCGAGCCCGGATCGGCCTACCGGGCCTGGTACGGGTGATCGTGTCGTCCTAACCTGTCACCTGAGTGCCGGGCAGGCACGAAACCACTCTCCAGCATCCGCGCCGCCGGCCCATCGCTCCTCGGGTTCGACCTCCCCTCCAAGAGACTCCAGACATGAAGCTCACCGTACCTGTTTTCATGAGCGTCAACGCGGGCTACGTGGACACCGCGGGCTTTCTGGCACTGCAAGGACTTTTCACGGCTCACGTCACCGGGAATTTCGTGACACTGGGCGCATCCCTCGTGCTCGGCTCGGCGGGAGCCGCAGCCAAGCTGGCCGCCCTGCCGGTGTTCTGCGCCGTCATTGTCTCAACGCGAATGTTCAGTTTCTTGCTGCCCGGGATGGGATTGCCCATCCTGCGAACGATGCTGTCGATCGAGCTTGCCCTGCTTGCGATCGGGGCCGTACTGGCAGTCCAACTCGGGCCGTTCAAGCAGGGAGGCGAGATCGGGATGTTCATCACTGGCATGGTGCTGGTCTCTGCAATGGCCATTCAGAATGCCGCGTCGCGCATTCACCTGGGCACGGCCCCGCCGACGACACTCATGACAGGTACGACGACCCAGATCATGATCGACATCGCGGATCTGATCCGGGGCACAACGGCCGAAGCAAGGATCACTGCCCGGGCGCGCCTGGAGAAGATGTCGGCCAACGTGATTGGCTTCGCACTCGGCTGCGCGGCCGGCGCAATCGTTTTTGCTCGATTCGGCACGTGGTGCTTCGCCGTGCCGCCAATCTTCGCTCTGATCCCCGTCCTGATGCCCGAATCGAGAAATGATTCGTGAACCTGCAAAATCCAGGAATCACGTCCGATTCCGCATTCCAGGACGATCCGGCGCCATGGACGAGATCTCCCAAGGACTGACGAAATTGCAGACATCCGGTGATTCCGGCGAGTGCGAAGCAGGTTCACGAGCACCTCGGTACGCGCTTGGCAGCTTTCACGGCGTGGAGTTCGATGTGGTTGCCTGGGGCCCGAAGGACGCCAAGGTCGACCTCTCCTTTGCATGCATGTTCGAACAGGAAGCCGCGGGCGCGTCTCTCGGTGGCGGCATGCTCAGCCTCGACCAGTCGCTGGACAGGCTCCTGACCCGGATGCGCGCGGGTGGCGCCTTCAAGGCACAGCAACTCGAGACGCTGCATCTGGCCTCTCTGCCCGATCGCCTGGCTCCAAGGTCGATCATGGTTATCGGCCTCGGCAACCCGGAGACGCTCACACCTGCTCTTCTTGAGCGTGCGACCGGAATGGCGATTGCCGAGGCCATCCGACTCAAGGCGGCGACGGTGGCTTTTGCGCCAAACCTTCTCGACGCCGGGCTCAGCGACGTTGCGGGCATGCACATCGCATCTTCGATGCTGGCAGGAGTGTTCCACGCACTCGCGACAGCGACGCTCCTCGCCGAAGCGGGCTTCTCGGAGACTCCGTCGATCCGACGATGGTCGTTCGACACTGGATTGGCCCATATCGATGCCGCCGCCAAGGAGTTCGCGTCCGCGTTTTGCACGCTTTCCACCAGATAGGCAAGTGTTAGCTTGGCATCAGCCCATGTCATTGCAGGACAGAAGGCTTGCCGCTCGAAGGCATCAGGGGACAGCGACCCAGTGTTGGTAAGCCGAATCCGTGCAGGAATAACTCTGCACTTTGGCCCCCAAGATTGCGCCGCCTGCGGCATCCAGGCAGGTTTCTGCGCCCACATTGAAGAGTGCACCGGAACTCGCATAGGGCACCCACGCCTGATTGGAGTTCGCCGAGCATGCCTGCGCGGTCACTTGCACGCCGCTGCTACTGCCTTGAAGGCACAGGCCGCGCAGCGGCAGGCTCAACTGGCCGATACTGGTCGTCGCCAAGGTCTGATCGGCATTGCCCGCTGCGCAGGTCCAAAGACCCAGGCTCGAACCGCCGCTCAGAGTGTCATTGCACAGATTGTTGATCCCGTTCATCAGGCGATAGTTTCCCGTAGGCGCCGAGGAGTTGACGAGTGCGACGCAGCGGTCGTCCGGCGTGCAATAGCTCTGCGCGATAGGCGCGCAATTGCCGTAGGTCTGCGTACCGCTGACCTTCAGGGCGCTTCCACCCATCTGGGCCCCTGAAAAGATCGCGACTGCGGCCGGCACCTGGCTGCAGGAACTGTATTGCTCCGAACCTTGAGCGAAATTCTCGACAAACTGGGAAACGCTCGTCAGGCCGACGGCTTTGACCCCCTGCTGGATTTCGCCGATGGTCTGCGTGGTTCCGGTGCTGAGGTCAGTGATCTGCCCGGCCCAGGTTTCGTTGAGAGCACTGGAAGACGTCTTGAGGACACTGAACCTGTACTTGTGGCCCTGTACCCAGGGATACGCGACCTTGCACGAGACCCCGGAGCCCTCACCCCCGAAGTTGCTGCAGTTGGCGTTATAGCCGCTGGACCAGCCCGTCGCGTTCCAAATCGAGAAGATGGCGATTTTGGTGCTGCCATCGTTCTGCTGCATGCCGATGTAGCCGCCGGTGCCGTCACCGTAGAAAAACTGCGTAGACCAGAATGTATTGCCGTTCGTGCCCGGCTCTTTAGTGACGCGGACGTCGGCGCTCATGTTCGTATAGCCGCCCGCGACCGCAGGAACGGTGTAGTTGTTGGACACCATGCCGCCGGCAATCAGGGCATGCGCCGGGTTGAGTCCAGCAAGCAGCAGCACGCAGAGAGTAAGCAACCATTTCGCCTTGGGCCATCGCTCGTCGACAAGGGCACTCGAGCTCTTGCAGAGGAGTGCGAACAGGCCTTTGTACTTTCGTTGATTCATTGCGATGCTCCAAGTTGATGTCGGCGCCATGGCGTGCACGGTGGAGCCTTTCGGCTCGATGTCCAGGATGTGGCGCACGCGAAGTTCCAATCCTGGGTCAGACTTCTGGTTGCGGTGGCCAACACCACCGGAGCAAGAGCAGAGAAGGTGAGCTCTGCTGTATCCGAGTCCCGGCGTCCGGGCGCGAGTCGCGATTGCGTTGGAGAGGTTCCCCTCTCCCGCCAGTCGCTTCACAAATCGGCCCGTTGGCGGTGACGCGGCGTGGCATGCACCACGCCGGTCAGTCAGTGGTCACGGCGCCAATGAGGCGAAGCTCCACTCTTGTGTCGGACTGCTCTCTGGCGTGGCGATGATCACGGGCGTCAGCGCGCCGATGGCGCCGCCCTGTGTGTCAAGCACGAGGCCGCTGGCGACGTGGATCAACGCGTAGACGCCGCTGCGCACCTGCACGATGCGCCACTGCTGCGCGGTCGTACCGTCCGGCGTCTCGATGCTGACACGCGAGCCCGGCGTCGTCGCGCCGCCTGCCACGGCCAACGCGAGGCCACTTTGCGTCTTGATCAGCGTGTAGACGCCGCTACCGGCGACCGTCTCGGCCACGGTCCATTGCTGGGACGCACCGCCATGCGTCGGATAGATCTCGAGCGCGGTGCCCGGTGTGGACGATCCGGCCGGGTCGTCGAGTGCCGAGCCGAGCGCGCCCTGGCTGCCGATGACGTTGAGCCCGGGCACGAGCGGTGCCGGCGCCACCGGCGGCTCGTACGGAATAGGCAGGGCGTGAGGCACGCCAGGCAGGTTCAGCGGCTGGCCGACCACGTGGCCGCCGGTGCTGAGGCGGAAGCTGCCGGCACCGGCATCGTCGAAGCGGTAGTTGGCGCAGACCTCGTTGTGGTCCGGCGTGTAGACCGCGTCGCCGGCGGCCTTGTTCACGTCCACCCACGCACCGTCCAGGCCCTGGTAGCGAACGCCACTGTAGGTCGCGGCCCGCACGGGGTTGTCCAGGCAGGAGTGCGCCGTGTCGGACCAATCCTCGACAAAGCCATAGGCCGTGGCCTGCGGCAGAGCGCTCGGGCTGCGCAGCGTCCCCAGCTTCTTGCGCTGGCCGTCGCGCGGGTCGGTGAAGTACATGCTGTAGTCCTGCTGGCCGTTGGGCGCAGGTGCGACCTCGAGTTCGAAGCGATACGTCGCGTCGATCTGGGGGACGTAGGCGGCCTCGCACTTGATGCCCGTGCCCTCGCCGCCGAAGGTCGTGCAGGTCGAGATGCCGGAGTCGATGACGACCGGGCTGACGCCGTTGATGTCCCACAGCGAGAACAGCAGTTGCTGGCTCTGGATGCCGCCGTAGCCGTTGTTGAAGCCGATGACCTCGTAGTAGGTCGTGCCCGGCCAGCTGTGCGGCGTCACCGAGGCGCTGAATTTCTGCCAGGCCGGCGTGTTCCAGGTGACGTGGATGGAGTTGGCGCGCGTGGTGTGATGGCGCGCCTCGCCGCTGATCGCGACGGTGGCGCGGCTGCCGTCCGCGCGCTTCACATCCACGTCCAGCACCTCGTGGCGGCCGCTGCCGGCGGTCCACCAGGCGCTGGAGATGCCATTGAAGTCGGTCGCCGGCGCGTCGGGGAAGACCCAGCCGTTCCTGTCCTTGTCGTTGTCCGTGTTGCCGTGCGGTTGCCACTGCACGGCGCAACCCTGCACGGGCTGGCCATTGAGCGTGACGCGGACCTTGAGCTTGCGCGGCTGGTGCGTCGTGTTGCCCGACGTGATCGTCGGGTCGTAGAGCGTCGCGGAAAACACCGAGCCCTTGCGCGCGAATCCGGCATCGGGCGTGAGTGCGGTCAGCACCGCGCCGGCAGGGCAGGCCGACGCTTCGGAGGCGCTGTCGGATGCCGCGCCTGCGTTGGCCGCGCGCGCCGTCGCGACGCCTGCGGCGAGTGGGGCGACCGAAGTGGCCGGAGGCGGGGTGTCTCCACCGCCACAACCGGCCAGTGCGCCGGCGAGGACTGCCATCGACGTCGTGGAACCAATTTTCAGCAATTGCATGTCATGTTCTCCGTTGGAATCGTCGGAACTGAAAGACCTGGCGGCCTGGCGGCGCTCAGAAGGCGTGCGTGTATTCGGCCGTGAAGAGCACCGAGCGAGGCGACTGCCGGTCCGTGACCTGGCCGTAGGTGGGGCTGACCGTGTTATCGGGCGTCTCGCGGGAGTCGTTCTTCCGCAGGACGGCCTGGGTATTGAAGACGTTGAACACGTCGGCCTTGACACTCAGTCCCTTGAGGATGGCGGGCTGGTAGGCGATGCTCAGATCTAGCTGGGTCGACCACGGCAGGCGGCCACCGGTGCCGCGCTGTGCGGCCACGCCGTTGCAGTAGTGGAACGAGGATCCGTAGCCGAGGGTGTTGGCCACGGCCTGGACGGGATAGTTGCCGGAGCAACTGCGCGGCGCGCCCGAGACCAGCTGTGCATTGGCGCCCAGCAGAACTTCGGGGTGAACTTGCACATAGCCGTAGGCCTTGATCGCGTGGCGATGGTCGTTGCTGAGATAGCCGTAGGAATGCTCCATCAGTTCCTTGTAGTCGTCGCTGACGGTCAGGCCCACGTCGCCGCCGCCGACGGAGTCGGTCTCGCCCTCCTGGTTGCCCTTGCTCCAGGACAGGGTGTACGTCAGCTTGCCGTACCAGCCGTCGCTGAATGGATGCTCGGCGAAGAAGTTAAACGCCTTGTAGGTTCGGTTGGGACGCGGGTTGCCCCATTCGGCGGCGCTGATGTCGACGCGGCGCAGGCCCTTGCCGTCGCCGAAGTCGACCAGCAAGTCGTTTTCGCGGCCAGGGTTCATGACGGCGCACTGGAACCCCGCATAGTTGCTCTCGTCCACGCCGTTGCGCGCGGCCCAGGCGTCGATCGGGCGCTGGTCGCAGGTATCGTCCAGCGTGTCGTTGAGCCGGCGATAGAGCGCACTGGCGCCGACCGTGTACTTGCGCGCCAGCGCATGTTCGAAGCCCAGCGTGAACTCGTCCTGCGACAGTGGCTTCAGGTGCAGCGCCACCAGCGTGCGCGGATCGGGCGTCTGGCCGAAGTAGTTGTTGACCGAGGTCGCCGGGCTGATCGCGTGCAGGCCCGTTGGCGCGCCGGTGGCCGGGTCCACGCCGGTGTAGGTGTAGTAGGTGCTGGTGGACAGCAGGCCCGTGGCGATGTTGCTCGACAGACTGGACGGCACCGGCAAGGTGTAGCGGCCCGCGTTGGCGTAGAGCTTGGTAGTGCCGTCGCCGTTCAGGTCCCAGCTGGCGGCCAGGCGGGGCGCCAGCATGTTGTTCTGCGAGATCAGCTTGCGGCCCTGGCTGTCGTCGTTGGTGAAGCTCTCGCTGCGCAGGCCCAGGTCCAGCATCAGGCGCGGCGTGACCTGCCAGCGGTCCTGGATGTACTGGGCCGACTGCACGCTGGTCGGATGGGCCAGCTTGGAGTTGAAGTCCTGGCTGACGAAATAGCCCTGAGCGCCGTAGCCGCCGCCCTGGGCCGGCGACTCGGTTGCGCCGAAGGGCAACTGGGTCGGGTCGTTGTAGTGCTGGTAGGTCCAGGTCGAGCCGCCGGCCATGCTGGTGCCGACGTTGGAGCTGATCGCCATGTGGTCGATGCCGCCGCGAATGTCATGCGTTCCCAGCTGGTACTCGAGGTCGAAGCGGCCGCCGCGTTGCCGGTCGCCGGAGCCCGGCGCGGTCAGCAGGCCCGTGACAGTCTGCGGGTTGTTGTAGGTCAGGCCCGGCACACGCGTCGTCTGGGTGGAAACGGTCTGTGCCAGCGAGGCGTCGTAGCCGTTGGGCGTGCGCGAGTGCGTGGTGCGCGAATCGCCGTACAGGGCCGTCACGGTCAGGTGATCCGTCAGATAGCCCGTGTACTTGAGGACGGTCAGGTCGTCGCCCGGCACACAATAGCTGTTGTTGGGGCAGTTGTTGATCGTCCTCTGACCGCTGTTGCCGGCCACGCCGTTGGTACTCAGCGTGGCGTAGTCGTAGCCGAAGCCCTGGGAATGCGTCGTCGTGCGATCGAACATCTTCGTGAGTTCGAGGTGATGGTCGTCGGTGATGTTGTAGTCGAGCTTGAGCAGGTAATGCTCGACCAAGTTGTTGCCCACGCTCCAGCCCGCTTTGGAGACGCCGGGGTCGCTGGAGGCGGCGATCGAATCGGAGCCGGTATGGGTTTGTTCCGCCGCAGCGAAGATGAACAACTTGTTGGGGATCAGCGGGCCGCCAACATAGGCACCGTAGACCTTGCTCGTGCTGCTGTTGTCCCGGTTCCAGTACAGAAGCTTGCCGTCGGTCGCCGGATTGGCGCCGGTATTGGGGTAGTAGGTGTTGTCGGTCTTGCCGCGTAGCGCGTTGGGCGTGAACGAGACCTTGCCACCGACCTCCCAGGTGTTGGTGCCGCTCTTGGTGGTGATGTTGATCACGCCGCCCGTCGAGCGGCCAAACTCCGCGCCGTACCCGCCCGTCAGCACTTGCATGTTTCCGATAGCGCCAAAGGGCAGCTCGGAGGCACCGACCTGGGTCAGGATGTTGGTGACCGGGAAACCGTTGATGTAGAAGGCGTTCTCGGACGCGCCCGAACCGCCGACCTGCGGCGCGTTGCCGTACTGGCCATTGGTATTGCGGGTCACGCCCGGCGTGAGCTGGGCCACCGACATCACGTCCTTGGCCACCGGCAGGGAATCCAGTTCCTTGGCGGTGAAGCCCACGCCGTTGTTGGTGCTCGTGACGTCGATGCGCCGAGACGCGGCCGTGACCGTCACTGTCTGCGCGCCATCAACGCCATCGAGGTCGGCCTCGATGCCCGCGCCGACGAGGGCCTCGACATCGCGGCTGGCCTCGACGTTGCCGTCGCGCACGAGCCGTACCTGATAGCGCCCTGGTGGCAGCGAATTGGCGAGGTAGTGGCCAGAGGCATCGGGCTGCAGCGTGCGCGTCACGCCGGTGTCCAGGTTCTGCACCACCACCACCACCGCCCCGGCTCCGGCGCCGGTCTTGACCACGCCGTAGATCGTGGTGGTGGTGTTGGATTGCGCCCATGCCTCGGGCGCGGCAAGAACGGTCAGCGCCATGGCGACTGCAAGGGCGCCACTGCACAGGCGGGAAGGTGGCAGGCGATGAAGGATGCGTGGCATGGTGGAGGCTTCTTTCGTGAGGGCCGGTTGGATTGCTAAAGGTCGACTTCGAGATCGATCAGGGGTCGGCGCCCGCTCGTCACGGGCACAGGTGCGCGCGCCTTCAGCGCTGAGCGGCCGCGCTGTCGCCTTCGCCGCCGATCAGGACGGCGTTGGCCCAGTTGCCGCAGACCTGGCCCGGGCGTGCGCCGCGCGCGCCCAGGGTGCGCAGGCTCAGCTGCGTCAGGCCGCGCAGGTCCAGCTCCGGCTTGACCACCGCCGGCGCCTGGATCAGGCCGCTGTCGTAGAGCAGGCGCGTGCCGCTCCAGACCTGGAACTGCAGCCCTCCGGCCGCGCGGCAGCTGTCGTCGATGCCCAGGTCGGCGCGGAACAGTTGCCACTGCCCCTGCAATTGCAGGTTCAGCACCTGGCCCGGCTTCATGCCCAGGCCCTTGCGGAACTGCAGGCCGTTCATGCGCATCCGGGCGGCGCCGCTGGCGGGCTTGTCCTTGGCGATGGCGGCCGGCAGCGCCAGCTCCGAGAGCGCGCGTTGCTGGGCACGGCCGGTGGCGGGACGGTGCTCGAGCACCTTGAACTCGGACAGGGTGACATTGCCGACGTCGCTGGGCACGAAGGCATTGAAGGCCTTGGCCTGGGCGGCGGCCGCGGCACTGACCATCGGGTCGGTGCTCGTGGCGCCGTCGCCCTCGGGGTTCTGCGTCGACAGCACGCGGAAGCGCAGCAGGCGACCGGCGGTGGGCGGGAACGCGATGGTCTGCGGGCCCTGCTGCAGCTTGAGCTGGCCGCGCGCCACCGGGGCGCCCCAGTCGCCGTTGTTGTCGCCGAGATAGACCTCGTAGTCGCGCACCTGGCCGTACTGCCAGTTCTTGTCGGTGCGCGGCGCGAGCTCGACGCCATCGATCAGGCGGCGCTCGCCCAGGCCCAGCACCCATTCGTGCGGGCCCCAGTGCAGGGCCTGGTCGCGGGTCGTGCGGAACCACGCGTCGGGCTTGTCGCCGAGGGCGTTCTCGAGCGGATGGCCGGGCTCCTCGGCCGGGCGGTTGACCACGACGAGGCTGTCGGCCGGCACGGCGCGGCCCGCTTCGGGCGCGGCCGGGAAGTCGGACGCGCGCGTCTGGGCGCTGTCGGCGGCGATGCGCACGTCGAAGGCCAGCGCCTGGCGGATGTCCGTGCGGCGGCTGCGCGCCCACAGCGTGCCCTGGCGGTCGGTGGCGTCGTAGAACCAGCCCTCGGCGTCGGGGGCCAGCGCGTCGAATGCCGCGCGATCGCCCAGGCGCGCCAGCGTGCGCCCGTCCAGCACCACAGTCTGCGGCGCGGCATGCGTGTGCATCTGCAAGGCATAGCGGCGCGCCGCTTCCTGGCCGTCATAGCGGCCCTGCACGGCATCGATCTGCACGCGCACGTCGCCGACGGTGGCGGTGCCATGACCCGCGGCCTGCATGCGGATGCGTTGCTGGCTGAAGGCGCCGTCCTGGTACCTGCGCGTGTTGCCGTCGTCCTCGTACAGCTGGAACTCGGACTCGCCGTACGGGTAGAGATCCAGGGTCAGTTCGTCCTTGGGCTTCTGGCCGTCGTAGAGCGTCTCGGGGTACATCGGCAGGATGGCGCCGGCGCGCACGAAGACGGGCACCGTGGCGAGGTCCACCTGGCGGTCGAGATCACGGCCAACGTGCGACGCGTCGACCTGGCGGCCGTCCCAGTAGTCGAACCACAGGCCCTCGGGCAGGTGGATGGCCTTGCGCCAGCCCTGGCTGGCGGACTGGCTGCGGAACACCGGCGCGACGAGCAGGTCGCGCCCGAGCAGGAACTGCGTCTTGTAGGCCTCGCTGAAGGCCTCGGGGTCGCCGGCGTGGTCCCACATGAGACCGCGCACCAGCGGCGCGCCGCTGAGCTCGGCCTCGCGCGCCAGGGTGTACATCAGCGGCGTCAGGCGCAGCTTGAGCTTGAGGTAGCGCCGGTTGATCGAGCGATACGGCTCCTCGAACCACCAGGGGTGCTTGCGCTCGGCCTGCGACCAGCCCGACATGCCCATCAGAACCGGCGTGAAGCTCTTCCACTGCAGGTCGCGCGTGTAGGTCTCGGGGCTGCCGCCGAAGATGCCGTCGACGTCGCCGGTGGCATAGACCTGGCCCGACAGGCCCGAGCCGATCAGGGTCGGGACATGCCAGCGGATGTAGTCCCAGCTGCCGCTCTGGTCGCCGGTCCAGGTAACTGCGTAGCGCTGGATGCCGGCCCAGCCCATGACGGTCCAGATGAAGGGCCGCGAGTCGGAATTGCCCAGGATGCCCTGGTACGCCGACTGGTTGGCGTCCATGGCGAACTGGTAGCCCTTGCCGGTCCAGGCCACGTCCAGCTTCTGCACGCGCGTGCCGGCCTGGCCGACCTCCCACGCGATCTTGTCGACGCCGTTCTCTGTCCACAGGCCGGTGCGAAAACCGTAGCCCTTGAGGCCCTGCACGACCTTGGGCAGGTCGGTGTAGCCGCAGCCGTAGCCGTCGTTGGGCAGGATCCAGCCGCCGGGCATGTCGTGCTCGCGGTATTGGCGGGCCACGGTCTCGATCGCGTCGGGCGTCTTGCCGGTGGGGCCGTCGCTCCAGCCCTTGGGCACGGTGCCGGGCTTCCTGGCGTTGTCGGCGTCGTTGTAGCAATCGGCGTCGCCGAACTCGAAGGCCCAGCGTGGCAGCAGCCGGGCGCGACCGGTCAGCTCGGTGTAGTCGGCGAGCACCTCTCGCACGCCGGCGCCGACGAAGTAGTAGGCGTCGAAGCGCCCCTCGTCGTGCTCGAGGCTGACCTGGTCGTCCGTGCGCAGGTCGTAGTGGCCGTCGCTCCAGGTGTTGCGCAGCATGCCCCAGCCGCGCGAACTCATGAGGAAAGGCGCGGGGCTGGGCCGGTCGCCATCCTCCCAGCCGCCGGAATAGGACACGTCCAGTTGCCGGCCCTTGAACTCGAAGCGGCCGTTCTGCTGGCCGCCGCCGTAGAAGTGCTCGCCGGCGTCGCTGCTGAGCGTCTGCACCGCGCGCTTGTCCGCCAGGTCCAGCGGCTGCAGTTCGCGCCACAGCGGCCGGCTGTCCCCTGCACGCAGCAGTTCGAAGCGCAGCGGCTTGCGATGAATGCGCAGAGTCAGTGCCGCCGTCTGGATGTCGATGTGTTCCGGCTGCTCGACGACGTGGTTCTCCACTGCCGCCCAGCGGCGAGGCAGCACGATGGGCGCGGCCTTGTCGCCAGCCCCGGTGAGGGTGCCCTGGGCACCCGCCTGGATATGCAACATGTCGGCGCGCAACAGGCTGATGCGCAGCCGCGCGCCGGCGTCGGTACGAAGTTCGAAGCGGGTGGCCGCGCCATCGTCCCCTGCTTCGGCCTGCATGGCGGCCATCGCAACACCGGCGGGCAGCGGCTCCAGCTTCTGCAGTTGTCCAACTGGCCGCGCTGCAGCGCTACCCATCCACACAGCCAGCGCCATCAGGATCCACGCCGCATTGCTCGCGTCAAGGTTTCGAGCGTCCCGCACTTGCTTGTTCATTCGATGTTCCTTGCCCGGCGCCTCGGCCTGGCGGTTTTTAATCAATTGCGGTAACTCTAGAAATGACATCGAAACAAGTCAACAAAGCAAAGTCATAAATCGAAAGTTAAGGCCAAAATCAAGGGAAAACGATGAAGACAAAACCGATTTTGCCTTTCGAATCGCGTGCAGAGCGAACGTGTTGCTTTCGTTCAGTCAACTTGCCGCGCGAGGATTGCGGTGCTTGTCGGCATCTTGGGCGCCGCTCGATCGAGAAAAGTCAGCTGGTGGGCACCTAAGGTCGGCAGAAAACGAAAGATACGGCGCCATTTAACTTTGTATTTTCCTTCTTTATTTGACTTTTCGAAAACCGAAGGCTATCGTTCGACGACACTTGGAATCCTCAATGACATCACTTCTCCAACGCGAACGCGGCGAATGGCAGCGCCTTGGCGGCCTGCATACGGCCGAGGAAATCGAACATCAACCGGCGATCTGGCGTGCACTGGCGACAATGCTGGACGCCATGCAAGCCCGCATTGACGACTTCCTGGGCGATTGGCTGCAGCAGCCCGGCAACCGGGTGATCCTGGCCGGCGCTGGCAGCTCTGCGTACATTGGCGAGATGGCCGCGGACACACTGAATGCGGGCTGGCCGGCGGACGTGCGGGCGATTGCGAGCACCAGCCTCCTGACCCATCCCGAGCTGTACTTGCGGCGCGAGCAGCCCACCTTGCTGGTCTCGTTCGGACGCAGCGGCAACAGCCCGGAGAGTCTGGCCACGGTGAAACTGCTGCGCGAGTTCGTCGACCGTCCGCGCTTCCTCAACATCACCTGCAATGCCGATGGCGCGTTGCTCAATGGCAGCGCTGGGCGTGCCGACACGCTGAATCTGCTGATGCCAGAGGGTAGTTGCGATCGCGGTTTTGCCATGACCAGCAGCCTGTCTACGATGCTGCTGGCCGCCCTGATCACGCTTGGGGGCGACCCTTGGTCCGAACGACTGGCGAAGCTCTCCCAGCTCGCCGACATGGCCCAGAAGGCCATGCCGGATTGGGCTGCGTCACTCCGGACCCTTGCGCAGACGCCCGTACAGCGCATCGTCTACCTTGGCAGCGGCCCACAAGAGGCGCTGGCCAAGGAAGCGGCGTTGAAGGTGCTGGAACTGACCAGCGGCCGGGTGATGGCGGTCTCGAACACGCCGCTGGGCTTTCGCCACGGTCCCAAGTCCATGCTGGATTCGCAGTCGCTGGTGGTGGTGCTGCGCAGTCGCGGCGAGGTCGCGCGAAGCTACGAGCGCGATCTGGTGGAGGAGCTGCGCCGTGACGGCGTCGCTGCCCGCGTACTGACCCTGGGCCCGGAGGGCGTCGCAGAGTCGTTGCCCGCATTCCTGCCCGTGCCGGCGCTAGCGCAGGGCGCTCTGGCGCTGGATGACGTCTGGCTGATCCCGCTATGGCTGATGGCCGCGCAGTTGCTGGCGCTGAACAAGTCGGTGGCGCTGGGCCTGACCCCGGACAACCCTTTCCCGGACGGCATGGTCAACCGTGTCGTCCAGGGCGTGACCATCCACAGCCATGCCAGCCGCTGACATGCTCTATTTCGGCCTGGACATCGGCGGCACCAAGATCGAGCTG
>Ga0210384_10000356_pt1 | contig 70696 bp, 58 predicted proteins | sample IncBWH2MmetaG_FD_160574 | JGI IMG/M metagenome (GOLD analysis project Ga0210384, IMG submission 160574) | Forest soil microbial communities from Barre Woods Harvard Forest LTER site, Petersham, Massachusetts, United States - Inc-BW-H-2-M | ecosystem: Environmental > Terrestrial > Soil >... | reverse complement strand
TACGCCTATGGAGGTGCAATCATTCAAGACATGGGCTACTATCCTTTCGGCAGCCGATTCTTTAGTGATCTCACGCACTATGTTCGGAGCGGCGATTTCGTTCTCGCGCTCATCGCCGAGTCACAAAACCTGAACGAATATGCGTTTGCACTGGGTTCTCTTGCCCACTACGCCGCCGATACGGAAGGACATCCCCTGGCAACCAACCTCTCGGTTGCTCTGATGTATCCCAAGCTTGCTAAGAAGTACGGGCCCGTCGTCACTTACGATCAAAAACCATCGGCACACGCGCAAGTGGAATTTGGTTTTGATGTCGATCAGGTCGCTGAAGGGAACTACGCGCCGCACGCATATCATGAGTTCATCGGATTTGAGGTATCCGAGCCAGTCTTGGAGAGAGCATTCGCCAGAACCTACTGCGTCGACCTTTCGAGCGTCTTTGTCAGTGTTGACCTGGCGATCGGCAGCTATCGCCACGCGGTTTCATCGGTTATACCTAGAACGACCAAGGTGGCGTGGCATATGAAGAAACGCGAGATCCAGAACAGCCATCCCAATGAAGTCCGTAGCGAATTCATTTACAACGTTTCGCATTCTGAATACCGCAAAGATTGGGGAACGGTCTATGAGAAACCGGGGATATCGGCCCGCATCAAAGCGTTCTTCTTGCGACTCGTGCCGAAGGTAGGACCCTTCAGCGCCCTCGCATTCCATCCACCCACGCCCGAGGTAGAACAGATGTACATGCACAGTTTCAACGAAACCCTGGAACATTATCGAGGGATGCTACTTGCCCAACAGGAAGGCCGCCTCCAACTGCCCAACGAGAACCTTGACACAGGAGAACTTACTAAACCGACAGCCTACCCGTTCACTGACGAAGCCTACGCGAAGTTGCTGGCCAAGGTGTACGGGAGACCGGTTTCCACCGCGTTGCGCAGTGACATCCTCATATTTTATGAGGATACTGGAGCGCCGTTTGCGACCAAGAAAGACCCCAAGGCTTGGCAAAATGTACTTGACGAATTGGGCAAACTGAAGGCTTCGTCAGTAGCTGGCACACCCGAGTAGTGATTTAATGTCTAGTCACAGAATTGAATAACGGTTCGCAACTCATCTGAGCTCACAATTCCCTGCGCTTGTGGCGACCCAGTGCCAATTCGCAGCCGAAGTCTCAAAGCTCGGCGATACCCGCGTGGCGCTGATCAAGGAATATGCAGCAGAGCTACGACACCATGACCGATGCCCAGGCGAATGATTTGATGAGCCGCTCGGCGGCCATCGACCAGCAGTTTTCGGCCCTGCTAACCAAATATGTGCCCATCTTCGAGAGGGTGATCTCAGCGAAGAAGACTGCAAAGTGGTATCAGATCGACCGCCGCCTGGATTTGCTGATCAACCTGGATTTGGCCGCAAACATTCCGATGGTGGACGCAAGCAAGTAAGATTCCGATTTGTGCCATCTGTTCTTCGCCAACTCCTCTGCCCATTTTGTCTACCTTTTGGGCGACTTTAGTCGCCAATCTAAAATGTGAATCTTAGCGCCAACTGCCCGACGCGAGCATTCACGGCGGTGCTACTGATCACACCAAATGTCGGTGAGGTGAAGTTTGTGTCGGGGTTAGCGAACTGCGGATGGTTCATTGCATTGAAGAACTCGGCACGAAATTGAAAGCTACCATTCTCGATCGGCCAATTGACCATCACAGTTTTTGAAACTGCAAGATCCAGATTCGCTTGTCCGGGACCGTCCACGATCCCTGTCGCGCTGTCCCCAAACGCCGTTCCGATGCCATCCGCGCCGACAACCGGCGGACTCGTAAAACAGGAGGTGTTGAAGTAATTGTTCAGTTTAGACTCCACCGAGCCTCCCTTCACAAGCTGGCTCTTCGAGCAGGTGCCGCTTAGTTGGGCACGGTCTTCGCTGATCCCAAAGACATTCGTCGCATTGGTGTCGGCGATGGTAAGAGCCGTGCCCGATTGAATCGTAACTACGCCATCAAGGTTCCACCCTCCCAGAACCGCTCGTTGGAGCCCGGCTGACGGACTGGGAAGACTCCAGGTTCCACTAAAAATGAATCGATGAGTTCGGTCGAAGCTCGCTCGTCCCCATCGCTGACTGGAAGAGTCTTGGTCGCCGAGTGTGAGCGCATTGCTTGACGAGGTCGAATTGATGTCCGCGCCATCCGTGTCCAATGTTTTCGAAAAGGTATAGGACGCCAGAAACTGAATCCCATGCGTAAAACGCTTTGTCAGGCTCGCTTCGAGGCCGTTGTACCACGAAGTTCCTGCTGACTCCATCTCGCGGAGTGAGTCGGGACGTACCCCGGGAATCGGAACACGCTGGCTAACGTTGGCCAATGTATTGGTTGTTACACCGTTGACGGGAGTCTCAGGGGAAGCACTCAAGGCCTGGTTGAGAGAACGATACCGTTGCAGGTGCGTGCCACGCGCTCCGATGTACCCGAGGTCAACCAGCCATCCCTGGTGCACTTCCCATTGCGTGCTTAGTGAGAACTGCTGAACCACGGCAGGACGAAAGCTTGGTGACAGGGCGGTGACCGCAATGTTAGTTGTAGGGGAGTACGGTGCAAACGACGGGAACTGGCTGGGCTCGGGGAACGGTTGAGCGAATGGAAACTGGAAGCTGGCGCTTGCGTTTGCCGTGCCTGTGCTGATGCGAGTTGTTGAGAATGGCGCGGCGAGGACGGAAAGAATGGCCGTTTGACCTGTGGGCCGAGAGTAATAAACGTCGTATCCGCCTTTTACCACTAATGGAATGGAGTTCGGCAATACTTGCCAGGCAAAACCGACTCTCGGGGCAAATCCGTTCTGTCCCTCGCCATAGTTCGCAAATGTATTCTCCGCGCGAACGACGCCTGTGGGGGTTGTGCCAGGAAAATTGGAGCCTACGATGTAGCCATCAACGCTCCCGCTCGCTGGCGGGTGCGTGTCTGCTTTGTTTATGTCGAAGCTCGAATTTCGTCCCAGGCTGTCGCCGAAATCGCCGATCCGTTCATAGCGCAAGCCAAACATGAGGGTGAACGACGGAATGACCCGATAGCTGTCTTGGACAAATAAAGAACCTTCCCAGGCATTAAGGTTACGATTCAGAAGACCGTAGATGTCAGACGAGGCAAACACGTTGGAGAACTTTCCCGTTCCGTTATTACTGGCGTCAAGGCCCAGCAAGAAGTCTGGCCAGCTAAGAAACTGAACGTAGGAGCCAAATCCTTTGAAATTGAGGTCAGAGGTGAATCTCGTCAGTGAGGCTCCGAGCTTCAACGTATGATTTCCTCGTAGAAAGGTCGTCGCATTGTTCAGCACAAAACTGTCTTGCCCATACGTTCGAGGAATGACGGTAGCCATGCTCACGGAGCCCAGGATGCTCAAATTGGGCAGCTCATTGTTATTGTTCATCTCGCCTTCGGAAACCCCTACATCGGACCAGTTGAAAGGAGCCTGAGCGCGGCTTGTGGTAACTGTGCGGACGAACCCAAATTTGGTTTCGCTCAGCCACGAACTACTGCCTTGGTATCGATGGCTGATCGAGTAAACGACAAATTGGGAACCCCCGGGACTTCCGAACCCGTGGGTGTTACCCATCGGGTTCAGCCCACCGCCCGGGAACGTGACTGACTGGTCGTCATCTGCAAAAAAAAACCTGCTCGCGAAACTGTTCCTGTCGGAAAAGTCCCAGTCTAAGTTAAGCAAGAACTGGTCCTCCGCGAAATGACACGGTTCGCTGAAAACAGAGAAGCCTTGACTCGCGAAGGGCTTGGATCGGTCGGTCGTCTGCGGGGTCGGGATCAGAAAACTGCCATCTGGCAGTTTGAAGTTCAAGAGGTTCACAGCGACCGGGTTGATGTTCGACCCGTCCGCAGCGACAGCCACTCCTCCCAGCGCTCCCGTCTGTCCTGCGAACAATCTTCCAAGAGCCGCCCGCGATCTGTCATCGGCAAGCGCCGGCTCCGTCAATGCGGCGCTGCAGGCAATCCTTGATTGACCGGCTGCAAGCCCATTTTTTTGGCGCGTTCCCTGGTATGAGCTAAAGAACAGTAGCTTGTCTTTTCGGATGGGGCCGCCCAGTGCTACTCCGAATTGGTTCTGATTGAGTTGGGGCCGTGGTTGGCCGGTCGTGTTCAAGAAATAGTCATTGGCGTTGAGGGCGTCATTTCGAAGATACTCAAATAAACTGCCGTGAAAGTCGTCACTGCCTTGTTTGGTAATGACACTCACATTCGCACCGGTACCCCGTCCAAACGCCGCATCATAAAGGCCGGTCTGAACTTTGAACTCCTGCAATGTGTCGGGATTGGGGATGGGAATGCCGCCACTGATCACACCTGAACCGAGTACGTCGCTCACGCTAATCCCGTCCAGTTGCCAGTTGTTGTCATAGGATCGTGCTCCGTGCACGAAAATCCCGTCATTGGATTTCCCGATTTGTGAGAGCGGTATCCCCCCAGTTCCAAGTTCACCAGCGTTAAAGACTCCGACAACTACTCCGGGAGAAAGCCCGGTTATCTGCGTGAAGTTTCTTGTGACCAATGGCAAACTGCTGACAGTTTCATCGTTAACGATCCTTCCCAGCGCTGTGGTGTCGAGTTGAACCATCAGAGGGTTGGAAAGTACTTGGGTCGTCTCCAGTCGAATTGCTAATTCCAGATGAAGCTGAAGCCGAACTGTCTCGGTTACGTGAACATGAATATCCGATTGACTGACGGTTTTGAAGTCAGCCTTGCTTGCCTTCACCTCATAAGTCCCAGGTCGCAGCAATAAGAATCCGAATTGGCCATTCTTATCCGAGGTGGCGGATTCCGCTTCAGAACCATCCTCCCTTATGAGGTAAACAGTGACGCCTGGGAGAACCGCTCCAGAGGGGTCCAGGGTCACGCCCATCAGTACTCCGGAGGTGGCTGTCTGGCTGGAAATTTCTCCGGAGCAGAACAGCACAAAGGTCAACGCCGTCAAAAACAGACACCAACGGCGGCCGCAAAGCGTACGGCATTTATGTACCCTACTGCTCATAAACGACCTTGGCGTAGGCACTACGCGCAATTGACGGATTGCAGCCTGCCGCGAGCTGCAGAGAGTTCTGCTTCTAACTTTTATTTCTTTCGATTATTACTTTGGCCCGGCCGAACAGAGTCACGCAGGCATGCTCTCCTAAATCATGCTCTGGTACTGACCCAGAGAGTAGTGATATTGTCCCGCACCGTTACCAATCGCCACTAGCACTTTTGCTAGTGATTCGGACATCTGTACCCTTGTAACGTTTTGAATGGGTGTCCTTGTTTGGGTAATTTGTTTAGGTCTAGGAGTAAGTTGATGCCCGCAAATTGTAAGACTGTCGTGCCTTACCTATTTGCGGTTTGGCACAGGTCTGGAAAACAAGGCCGAAGCAAGAGGGGGGCGGGTCACCTCCGGGTTCCTCTTGTGACTATTGCAGCCATTCTCCTGTCACACCCGATTGCAACGGCACAAACGAAGGAAGTCCGACGGATTCTGGTTCTGAACGAAGTGGGCGCCTTCTATCCTGCTACCGACATCATCAAACAGGGAATCCAAACTGCACTGAACAATTCACCCTATCGGCTTGAGTTCTATTCTGAGTATTTAGATACCATATTGTTCCCCGACGCAGTCGCCCAGCAGGAGTTTCGTGAATTCTACATTCACAAATATCAGAATCGCAAACCAGACGTGATTATCACAGTCGGGCCATCCCCGCTCAAATTTATGGAAGACGTGCACCAAAAAGCCTTTCCCGGCGTCCCGATTGTTTTCTGTCTGCCTAGTGGAGGTGTGCCGGGCGCTCCCGCATTAGATTCAGAGTTCACGGGTGTGGAAAATGACATGGCCCCGGCCGAGACTCTGGAAATAGCGTTACGGCTCCAGCCCGGCGCAGAGCACGTGGTTGTCGTAGGGGGCGTATCGGACTACGACAAAAAGCAGCAAGCCGAGGTCAAGCGACAACTGAATGCTTTCACAGACCGGGTCAATATTGTGTACATGACGAATCTGGCTATGCCTGATTTGCTCGAGCGTCTGCGGCAACTGCCACATCACACGGTCGTCCTCCTCACCACAGTGGGGCAGGACGCGGCAGGAGCGCGGTTCAAATCAAGCGAAACGGGCCCAATGGTTGCCGATGCAGCGAATGCACCGGTTTTTAGTCTATTTGATGTTTACCTAAATCACGGAGAAGTGGGGGGCTACCTTTCAAGCCTCAGTGAGCAAGGAAAGGTGGCCGGAAGTATGGCGCTGAGGATGCTCCGAGGGGAAAAACCGCAGGACATTCCCACGGTAAAAGGCGTAAACACCTACATGTTCGATTGGCGAGCCCTCAAGCGTTGGCGCCTCAAAGAAAGCGAAATTCCCGCGGGAAGCATCGTAATAAATCGGCAGTACACGGTCTGGCAACGATATAAGCGGTACATCGTCGGCGGCGTATGTCTGTTCATCTTTCAGGCCTTAATGATTTTCGGTCTGTTATGGCAACGCGCTGAGCGCCTTAAATCTGAGAAAGCGGTGCGCGAGAGCGAGGAGCGTTTCCGCCTGGTCGCCAACACTGCTCCGGTTTTGATCTGGATGTCCGGTCCGGACAAGCTACGCACCTACTTCAACCAGCCATGGCTGGAGTTCACTGGCCGGTCCATTGAAGCGGAACTAGGCGATGGGTGGGCAGGAGGCGTACACCCCGAAGACCAGAGGAATTGCCTGGATGTATACAACAGCGCATTCGATCAGCGCAGACCTTTCAAGATGCAATACCGACTCCGGCGGAATGACGGAGAATACCGCTGGGTCTTCGATATAGGAGTGGCGAGATTCAATCCGGATAGCTCCTTTGCCGGCTACATTGGCTCTTGCATCGATATCACCGAGCGCAAGATGGCAGAGGAGGCCTTAGCCAGTTTGAGCGGACGATTGATTGATGCCCAGGAGGAAGAGCGCAAGCGGATCGCCCGTGAGATCCACGACGACTACAATCAACGGCTGGCGATGCTGGCGATGGAGGTGGAAGAGCTAGCCGACCAAGTTGGGGATTCGCCTGTAGAGGCGGGCCCGATCTTCCACGAAATCTGGAATCAGATCGGCGAGCTCGGCTCAGACCTGCATTCTTTGTCCCACCGCTTGCATTCTTCTACGTTGGAGAGTCTAGGTCTGGTTGCAGGGATGAAAGCCTTCTGTGAGGAGTTCGCGGAACAGCAGGAAATTCAGGTTGACTTTGCGCACGAGAATGTTCCGCGTGGCATTCCGGCAGATGCGGCACTCTGTCTTTTTCGAGTCACCCAGGAAGGAGTTCGAAATATCAAACGGCACAGCGGCGCCTGTAAGGCTGAAGTTCGTCTGGAAGCTTCAGGAAAGAAGCTCCACCTGTCAATCGCCGATCGAGGAAGGGGGTTTGATGTGAACAAGCACTCACCAAGTGGTGGCATCGGAATTCGGAGCATGGAGGAACGTCTGCGATCGTTGGGAGGGCAACTTGAAATTAGTTCGCGACCAATGGAGGGGACTAGAATTAACGCGTGGCTGCCGTTAAAAGTAGCTAGCCAGCGAGTTGCGTAATCCCCAGGGACGGTAGTGCGACAGAATCATGCACTCTTTCGGCCGATCTCGAATCCGTGCCCGCGTGCTCATTGCCGATGATCACAGCATCGTCGCGGATGGGCTTCGGTCAGTGCTCGAGAAGAGCTGCGACGTAATTGGAATTGTCCAGGACGGCCGACAATTGCTGATCGAGGCCCCCAAGCTCAAGCCGGACGTAATTGTCCTGGATATCGGGATGCCTTTTCTTAATGGTCTCGATGCCGCCGAAAGACTAAAGCCTCTACTTCCTGGAGTGAAGTTCGTCTTCTTGACGATGAAGGACGATCCCAACCTTGCTGCTGCCGCTCTCAGTTTGGGGGCTGTGGGATACGTTCTCAAACACTCCGCAGTCTCGGAGTTATTGAAAGCAGTCTCAGAAGTGCTTCAGGGGAAATCGTACGTGACGCCTAAGCTCCAGGCAGAAAACTGGGCGATCCGAGAGGCTCGCGCCCAACAGTTCTCCAAGGACCTGACGCCCCGCCAGAAGGATGTTCTTCAGTTGCTCGCCGAAGGTCGTCGGACAAAGGAGATAGCGGGCATTCTAAATGTCAGTGAGAGAACCGTTATGTTCCACAAATATCACATCATGGAATCGTTCAACCTCAAAAGCAACGCGGACTTGGTCCTGCTCGCGATCAAGCACCACCTGATTTCCGCCTGATTCTGGCGTTGAAACCTACCTGTCAATTCTGACAGTTGCGCAAAACGACTCTGGGCAGCTAGCGTTGGTCAACCGCTTGACTGGGGGGCGTCTGTGACGACACACCGTCATTACCCGAACACAGATGGTCTCGTACGTCAAAGCGCCTGACGCGGAACGACTGGCCGACTTCCAGGGACAATGAAGTCTTAGAGACCGGGAAGTTCGTCGGCTGTAAAAGGAGTGATTATGGAGAGAATAGGAGACAGGTCTCGCCCACACCTTCTGATCGCTGACGATCATGCCATTTTTGCGGAAGGCCTCCGAGGGTTGCTGGAGAAGACGTATCTTGTGGTAGGGATAGTGGCGGACGGCCGCGCGCTGGTGTCGGAAGCGACCCGGCTCAAACCGGAAGTTGTAGTGGTAGATGTCGGGATGCCGCTACTAAATGGTCTCGACGCTGCTCGGCGCCTGAGAGAGCAAGCTCCGAATATCAAAATCGTTTTCTTGACCATGAAGGACGATCCGAACCTGGCGGCAGCAGCCCTGGAGCTGAGAAAAGTAGGATTCGTCCTCAAGCATTCGGCGGCACGGGAGCTCTTGACGGCGATCGAGCATGTACTACGCAATGAGTCCTATGTGACGCCCCGGCTCAGAGCTGAGGATTGGGTCGTGCGCCAGACTCGCGTGCGGCAATTTTCCACGGCGTTGACGGAACGACAGCGCGATGTCGTCCAGCTGTTCGCAGAGGGCTGCTCCATCAAGCAAATCGCCGGTCATCTGAACTTGAGCGAAAAGACTGTCGAATTCCACAAACACCACATTATGCGGTCGTTCAATCTCAAAAGCAATGCAGACCTCGTCTTGTTTGCCCTCCAACACGGACTAGTCTCGATTCCTTGCGAGACTGCACAATTCCATAAAAAAGCATCCTGAAGACAGGAATGGCAACGTCCCAGTACTAGGGATTTCCCCAGTTGCGGAGATCCGCATGGGCTCCCTAGCATTGATTCGGTGAGGAAAGGGTCACCGCGAGTTCGGAAAGAGTGATCTGGATACGAGCCGCTTGGTCGCGGTGCGTTGTCGATGGCGTTTGGGATCTGAGCGTGGATGTGTTGCAGCCGCATTCGCAGCACTGCTGCCGTTGTGATGGGCTACAAATCTGGGGGTCGCACTATGCTGACGATTAGCATCAATCGAAGTGACAGCTGTGCGCTGTGCACCGACCTCCGTTGATCGAGGAGACAGATCAACCTTGTCCCTTGACTGATTTGATGAGGCGAGAGTCACTCGAATGCAGCTGTCGAGTCGTAATCTGCCATGCTTGCTAGCGTTCCGTATACGGTGTTTGGAGATACCCTTTGAGTCGCCCGCGCGTGCTTCTAGCGGACGACCACTCGGTCATGCTTGACCGAGTGCGAGTCCTTTTAAGCTCAAGCTTTGAAGTCGTAGGGGCGGTCACCAACGGGCTGGAAATGATCTCCGCGGGGATACGTCTCGATCCCGATGTAATCGTAGCAGACATAACAATGCCAGGGCTGACAGGTATTGAGGCCGCCCAACAACTCCGCGAAGCGGGCTCCAGAGCGAGGTTTGTCTTTCTAACGATTCACATCGAACATGAATTTGTCGATGCCTGCGTGTCGCAAGGGGCACTGGGCTATGTAGTCAAATCCCACATGAAGACGGATCTGATCCCCGCGATCAAGGCTGCTCTCATGGGTCGCACATTCATATCTCCGTTGGTTTCTCGGTGATCTCCCCGAACCACTCCGCTTTGCCTCACTCGACTCAGAAGATGCAATCCCGAGATTTCGCCGAAGCTGTTTGCAGGTCTTGAGCCCACCTGGATCGCAGACGATGAGGCAAATAAAAGTGAGCCTAGCCCATAGCTTGATCGTGGCGCGGTAACTAGAATAATTATCGGCTTGATTGATGGTACTGGTTTGAATGCTAGCAATCTCCACGCTATTCCACACCTAGGGATTTACCTAGTTGTCCAAACATCTTGTCGGACCTAGGGTTGTTTCCGAAACTAGGTACGGGCCGCTCGGCTACTAGCGTCGCTCTGATCTGGGTACACACGTATTGTTCAAGATCCTGAAGACCGCTTTACCTTTCTACGTTACTGGGAGGAACCATGCTACGCACACCACGTTCCTTTGCTCATCTCGTAATATTCATCCTGTGTGGCACGTTCGTTTTTGCCCAGCATACACCGGCAGTCTCCGGTGACCAGACTTGGAATGACCTGGCCGCTGGCAATCAACGTTTCGTCACGGGAAAGACTGCGCCCCACGACTTTCCCTCTCAGCGAAAAGCACTGACCAAGACCCAACATCCGCAGGTTGCGGTGCTGAGTTGCTCGGACAGCCGTGTCCCTCCGGAATTGGTCTTCGACACGGGGTTGGGCGAGCTCTTCGTGGTGCGCTCCGCGGGCGAGGATGACGATCCTCTATCGCTCGGTAGTCTCGAATACGCGATCGAGCATCTCGGTTCGACCGTGATCGTGGTGTTGGGACATCAAGGCTGTGGTGCCGTGACGGCAGCCTGCTCCGGCGGAAAGTCGGAGTCGGTCAATCTCGATGCCGTCCTGACCCCCATTGCGCCTTCCTGCGCCAAGATGGATCCAAAGAAACCCGAAACTCTTGATCTTGCTGTTCGCGACCATGTACACCGCGTTGCACAAGACTTGCTCGTGAAGAGCGAATTGCTGAAAAAGGCCTTCGAGGAAGGTACGCTGACCATTATGGAAGCGTATTACTCGCTGGACACAGGAGAAGTGATCAAGCTACGGTGATCTTCGGGCTTAAGAGCCGATGCGCGGAGTCAGAAAGGGTTAGTTCTCACTTCGCTGAGCCCAGGCCGAAACCGGAGGTGACCAATTGCTGCTGAGCGGTTTGACGATCACCTTTCTGAAAAACTTTGGCCTTGGCCTATGGCTGAGTTTGCCCCTCTCATTGAGCCTTGCGACGATCGTCACACTGCTGGGACTGGTGGTTGGAAGAAAAGAAGAGTGGTCGCGGTTCGACAGCGTTTACTGGTCGTTCATCACCGCAACTACCGTAGGCTACGGTGATATCCGGCCGGTGAAAAGAACATCGAGGATTATTGCCATTGTGGTTGCGCTACTGGGACTAACACTGACCGGCATTTTGATTGCGGTGGCTGTTCATGCAGCGACGTCGGCACTCGCGACGCATGATGCGATCGAGAAAGTCAGGTAAGGAATGAGTCTCCCCAAGGAATTACACATGACTGTTGAAGGACTCGCCAAGGGCAGAGTTCAAGTGAACCAAGCCCTCGAAGTGTCTATACAGATCGGTTTGGCGGCTTTACTGGTTGTCGGTTGTTTGCTGATCCTGCGCCCCTTCATACCTTTGATTTCGTGGGGCATAATTATCGCGATAGCCTCTTACCCGACCTTCCAAAAGCTGCAACGTGTACTGCGCGGACGTGGAGGACTCGCTGCGGTTCTTTGGACGCTTCTGCTCCTCGCAGTTCTCATTCTTCCGATTTTCTTGATGGGCCAAAGCGTGATCGAAGGCATTGGGCCACTGGCCACGCGGCTGAAAGACGGAACGTTGACCGTCCCGCCTCCACCCGCCAGTATCGAACACTGGCCAATCGTCGGGGGTCCTCTGGCGCGTGCTTGGAGCATGGCTTCCACAAATTTCACTGATGCATTAATGCGTCTCGCTCCGCAAATCAAGCCCGCCCTTCCTGGAATACTTTCCGCGTCAGCCGGGATTGGGTTCACGATGCTGCAATTCTTTCTTTCCGTCCTGGTTTCCGGAGTTCTTCTGGCAAACGCCCGAGCAGCCGCCGAGGTCACCCACTTGCTGGCCCGCCGCCTTTTCGGCGATCGCGGACCGGAGTTCGAGCGCTTGGTGGGTTCCACGATTCGCAGCGTCACTTTTGGCATTCTCGGCGTCGCCCTCATTCAATCGGCCCTCGCCGTCATTGGTTTTCTGGTAATGGGACTGCCCGGGGCAAGCGTGTGGTCGATAGTCTTTCTTTTCGCAGCTGTTCTTCAAGTGGGGGGGCTTGTACTCATTCCCGCAGCCATTTACGCGTTTGCCATCGCAACTGCCACCAAGGCCGTGATCTTCATGGTTTGGTGCATCTTCGTGGGAGTCATCGACAACGTGCTGAAGCCTCTGCTGCTTGGTCGTGGGGCCGCTGTTCCGGTTGCAGTTGTCTTTCTGGGTGCGATTGGTGGATTCGTCGCGATGGGGATCATCGGCCTATTCGTTGGCGCGATCGTCTTGTCGGTGGGTTACACGCTGTTTCTCGCTTGGATCGGGGGAACTGCCGCCGACGAAACGCCAGCGTAATTCTAAGAGTGCCCCGTCTTTCTTGACGATTCACGTTGAACGTCAATCTGTGGATGCGCGCGTGGCGGAGAGCTAGCCACCTTCAACGCGCCAGCGCGAACTTGGCCAACCGGGAGTCCGGGTCTCGCCGCGCCGTTAGAATCGTGGCTCAGCAGGCCGATTGTTGCCTTTGAACTTTTGGGCGTAACGCATATAGTTCCTTGGCTCGATGGCATTCTTTGCTTTTCTCGCGAGGCTACTTAAGTTCCGAGTCGGCGGTCGGTCAGCCTTCGGTCAACCCAGGGATTTCCCTAGTTGTGTCGACGTGAGACAGACCTAGGCTAGTTTCGAAAAACAGGGCTTCGGGTTATCAAAACAGTTTCGCGACGATGACAACGAAAAAAATCTTTACGATGGTCATACCCGGAAATATCATCGCGTAGCCGAGGTCCGGACCATCGGTGGGCGCGAGCCGGTTTGTGTAGGCGAGAATCCCCGCATTACCGCAAGCGCCTGCCACGATGCCGGCGACATCATCGAAGGGCATCCTGTATACAAAAAGACCCATGATCATAACTGGCAGCACGAGCGCGGTCAGCACCACCGCACCCAGGCCAAGCATCAGCAAACCCGTTTGCGTCACTCCCGCCGCGAACTTCGGCCCTGAAGACATTCCAACCTGTGCCAGAAACAATGTGAGTCCTAAATTGCGCAAGACAAGATTGGCAGATAGCGGAATGGTCCAATTCATCCCGCGAGCGCGGCGCAGCTTTCCCAGGACTAGCGCCACGATCAGCACGCCCGCTAGCCCCAAGACGAACTTACCCAGACCAGGAAGCGGTATAGGAATTGCGCCGAGTAAGAATCCGGCTGCCATGCCGAGACCGATGGAGATATAGCTGAACTCGGCAGTGCCCTTGATCGAATCACCGAAAAAGTTTTGCAAGCCCGCGAAGCGCTTGCGATTGGCCAGCAAACCGATTCGGTCGCCGAACTCGAGCACGAGATCCGGCCGTGCCATCAGATCCGTGTCGCCGCGGCGAACGTGAAGCACAACTGATTCATTCTGTCCCGGAAGCTCGATATCTCCCAGCGCCCTGCCTACCACGCTGGAACGAGAGGCAAACACACGAAGATAGTCGAGATCCGCGCGATCCTTTACCAGATGATCGGCCGCCTGCTCGCCGAGATTTTGGCTTGCATGATCGAGTGCCTCCGTGTTCTCCGCGACGGCAAGCACGACGTCATTCAGTGTCAGGACCGAGGTGGAGGAAGCTGGCTCATTACGGCCGTCCCTGCGCAGAGCTACAATCTGCACGCCATTTGACAACGTGGCCATCGCCTCGCCGAGAGTTCTCCCGGATACCGCTTTATTGCGAACCAGAATCTCCCGCAACTCGAGTCCGGCGCCTGCAGACGTCTTCAGCTTCGGCCTGAGGATCAAGAAGGCTAAGTAGAGAAACAAGATTGGTCCAGCCACGCCGAACGGATAAGACACCGAATAGCCCACGGCGGGATCATCGTTACCCAGGGCTGCGATAGCCGCCTGCAGCGTTGGTGTGCTGGTTCCTGATCCCGCGAATAACCCGAGTCCAACTCCGAGATTGACCCCTATCATTTTCACAAACACAAGACTCACTAAGCCCGCCAGCAGCACGCCAATAAGAGCCATCAGGTTTGCACGTCGGCCGTGGGGGCTCGTCAAGCCACTGAAAAATTGCTTACCATACTGAATGCCCACGGCATACATGAACAGAGCGAGTCCCAGCGTTCCGACCATCGCCGCAGGCACCGATTTAGGCGCGAACCAGCCCATAAAAAGTGCAACGAACAAAACCGCGCCCACACCGAGGGAAAAGCCCTTGATGTTGATCTCTCCGAGCAGATAGCCCAGCGCGATGGTCAGAAACAGTGCCATCATTGGCTGTTGCTCGAGGAAACTCTTGATGACCTCCATACCTCCTCCTATATCCAACCGACAGCTCGGGAGAAAGGATGTGGCGCAGTGAACAACCCACAAACTCATCTCCTTCTGAGGGCCGAAACGACGGGCGTACCTGCCAACCTCGGGTTTACCCGCCTGCTCCTTGGAGAAGCGACTGTCTAGGTTTTCCTCAGCAGTCGTCCATGTGGAAGGGCTTACGCCGGCTGTCCCTGGCCTCGCACGTACCTACTGCATTAGCAGGTGGAGGAAAACCCACAGTCACCCAATTGAATCTTTGACTTGTCCGTTCGCGTTATCCGCCGTCCGCGGCAGCACTACTCGTGACGCTCGGCGGCCACTCGTCATCTGTCGGACGCCAGGTCGAATCTGGGTTGTAGAGATCCATTTTCTTGACAAGGTTCAAGGAATCGGGCCCCAGGTCTTTCTGATAAACGATTCCGTCATTGCTCACAATGAAAGTCTTCACACCTGTAACCCGGTATTCGGCGGGCACGGCGACAAGGGCGAAGCCGCCAATCATGATCCCCTCAATGACGTAATCCAGCCTGCCTAAATGTGCCGCCGGGCCTTGGCCTTTCAGGATCTTGAAGTAGTACCCGTGGAATCCTGACTTGCCGATGGAGTAGCCCTCCTCCAACGCCTTGGCAACGGCATCGCCAATCGGGCCGCCAGATGTGCCGTCCGGGTTTTGCCAGTACAAGCCGTCCTGTTTTCCAGGAGTACTGAAGATTCGCTGCGCGTACTGATTTACCCCGGAATCATCGTGAATCTGCAGAGCGTATTCCTTCTGGGCATCCACAAAACCGCGGCAAACTTGAATGGCGTCCAGTTCGTTGGCTCCAATCCGGCGAAAGAGGATTTCCTGCCGGCCCGACTTAGCTTCGAAATACCATTTGCCATTCCTCTTTATCAGGGGCACCGGCATCGGCCACTCTTCCTCGCCAACAATGATGAGCGCCCGATTTGGTTTTGCAGGGTCGATCGATATGGAGTTCTTGGCACGGGCTTCTGCCGCAAACGCAGCGGCATTGTTTTTGTCTTCGACGGGATCGGCAGAGGCAACGAAGTCCTTGCCGTCTGGTCCGAAGATCGCCATTAGTTCCGGCACGTCATAGGCTCCCGCAGCATTGATTAGAGCTTCAGCAGCTTGCTGGGGACTGTCGAACGCCTTTGGCGCCGTGGTCACGGTTTGCGGCTCAGATTGCACTTGGGCTGCCGCGAAACCTGGCAGCATGCACCACGGAGCAACCAGGATGATGGCGAAGATACCAATCGGAGTGCGGAATCTGGATAGTCTTGATTTCATATTTCCCTCGGTGATCATGGTTCTTAGCTACCTCCGCCGACCGCCTCCGCCGCCGCGGGAACCTCCACCACGAGAGCCTCCCATGCTGGAAGAACCACGCGAACTGCTGGCGCGCGCCCCGCTGCCACTCATGCCGGAAGATGCTCCACCAAACGCGCTCCGGTTGGTCGCGCTTGGGGAATTCGGGACTTGTCGATTGCCAACGCGATCCCCTCCACCTCCTCGGTTGTTCATATTGCCGCCGCCGGCACCACGGTTGGACGTGTCTCGAGTACCAGCGCCGCGATTGCCACTGGCACCGCGGTTGGACGCGTCTCGATTGCCGGTGCCGCGATCGCCGCCGCCGGGCTGTTGTCGATTACTCATGCCTCCTCGGTCGCCGCCTGCAGGTTGTTGTCTGGCCTGGTTCTGGCGTGCATTTGCCTGCCGGTTCGAGAGGGAATCGCCTCGAGTAGTACCGCCAAACCTGTTCGCAGTGGACCTGTCAGAATATGGTGCGCCCCCGCGGTGCTGGGGATTGTGTTGCCAATTACTATTACCTCTTGCGGGCTGAGTGGATACGCGGTTGCCGCGGTTCGCGTTGTTGATGTTTTGCCGGTTGCTGTTGTTGACGAAGTTGTTGTTGTGGTTGATGTAGACATTGTTGTTGCCGCCCCATCCACATCCCCAACCCGCGCCACCACTCCAGAAGGCTCCCATCGCGACTCCAACACCGAACGATATGGCCATGCCGGCCGCATAGTAACCGGGCGGCGGATAGGCGATCGGGGGATACGGATAAACCGGAGCACCATACACAACGGTTGGGTTGTAGCTGGGCACATAGACGACTTCTGGGCTAGCTTGCTCGATGATGACAACCTGCTTATTTTCGACGACCTTGGTTTCCACTTTCTGTTGTTCGCTGGACTTCAGGTTTCCTGCGTCCTCAGCTTTCTTGCGCATGCGCTGCACGGCGTCCATCACGTCGCTCTGTTGCGCAAGAAAAGCATTCCCAAGATCCGTCGTCCACTTGATGTTGTCAGCCAGTTGCTTGACCAGGTCAGGCAGTCCCGCCAAGGCCTGGATGCTTGGATCCCAGTCTTGTTTTAGCGCTGCATCCGCGAGCGCCTTCCCCTTCAAGTCCTTGTGCTGGTCGAGCCACTGTTTGAGCTGAACCACCTCCAGAGGATAGGTGGAGGCCACCAGGGTTTGGCTGAGTAGCGCGTCGGGATAGAGCGCGATCGGCGCCACCAGAGAGTCCAACTGGTCCGCCGGAATCTTAACCGCAGCCTGTTCCGGTGCAGCCGCGGGCTTCTGGTCCTGCGCTGCGAACACGGCGTTTCCGGGAAGAAGGACCACTGCGCAGAGAATCGCAGCGCATTCTCGAATGGTTTGTAGAAAACTGCCCCGTCGTCTAGAGTTCATATCGTGAGTCCGTGTACGTCGCTTGCTGCTCGGGTGGACACTTGCTCGGCTTAGATGAACAGCGCTCGCGCCTGGCAGCATTCAAGATCGATCCAACTCCGAATCGGTGTTGATCGGTTCTGCCCATAACCACCTTTACGAGTTTTGTACTGCGATGCAGGGTGCACTGCTACTAGGGAAACCCCTAGTGCAGGGTGCCTCTTCAATCGGAAGGGATCGCCTTACAACTCGTCTGCTCGCCAGGCTCAGTTTGCCGAGCACTAGGGATTTCCCCAGTTGAGAGGTAACCGAGGCAAGACCTACCATCGTCGCGAAGAGCGGAGTATCGCGTTTTGAGCACCGAAAGCGTGACGGGACTCAGGCCTATCCGAGGGATAAAGACGCATGCGTCAACGGGCGACTTGACTCTAAGCATCTGCGACGGTGCGGCCCGCTCGTCGTCTGGTAGCATCCTTTATGAAAAAAAGACCGAATGGCGTTTGCTTCGGCATTGCGCTTTGGCTTGTTCTGCACTCTGCCTGTTCCTTACCCGCATTGGCACAGCAAAACCAGGTCACACCTGCACCCACACAAACACAACCCGCCAGCGGCAGCCAGGGTTCTCCACAGGAAGACATCAATTCGCCTGGTCAAGTCGTAATCGAAGGCCGCCCGATTTTGACCGTTTACGAGACATTGGGAGGCTTGACACCAGAAGACCGCGCCAGCGGTATCGAAAAACGCATCCTAGCCGTCGCCAAAGAAAGTAGTTCCTCGCCAGAATCAGTGCGCGTTGAAAACCGCAGTACGTGGAGCGAGATTTTCAGCGACAAGCAATTGCTCCTTGCGGTTACCGACTTCGATGCGAAGAGCGCGGGCAAGCCGCGGCCGCAGCTCGCATCCGAGTACGCGGAGAACATTCGCCAGGCAATCCGAAACTATCACGAGGAGCACAGCTGGCGACTGATATTTAGCGGCGCCATCAAAACCGTGCTTGCCACCCTCGTGCTGGTACCCGTTTGCTGGCTTGTCCGCAGAATCCGGTTTGCCGTTCGGGACCGCATTGAGAAACAGATTCAGACCAGTGCGCGCCTTGTACCAAAGTCGGCCTGGCATATTTCTGTCGCTTACCTGGGTCCTATTTCTCTGGGCGTGGGCGCAATTCTGCGATGGCTGCTCATCCTTGCGTTTGTCGAAGCTTACTTGACGATCACTCTGGGTTTCTTTTCTTCCACACGGGAAATTTCACACACGGTGTCGAAGTGGGTTTTTTCGCAACTAGAATCCTTAGGCGAGTCTGCGTTGAATTACCTCCCAAACTTGATGGTGGTAGTGGTAATCGCTTTGGCCACGAACTACCTGATTCGCCTGCTCCGGTTAGTGTTCGACGAGATACAGAAGGGGAACCTGAAGATCCGTGGATTCTATCCCGATTGGGCCGAACCGACCGAAAAGCTGATCCGAATTCTGGTGCTTTGTCTGGCGGTCATTGTCGCATTTCCGTATCTGCCGGGAGCTAAGAGCCCGGCTTTCCAGGGAATTTCCATATTTCTCGGCGTGCTGCTGTCTTTGGGATCTTCCTCGGCCGTGGCCAACGCGATCGCCGGGGTCATCCTGACTTACATGCGATCGTACCTGGTCGGCGACTGGGTCCAGATCGGCGAGACTACGGGAGAGGTGACTGAAAAGAATCTTCTGGTAACCCGCGTTCTTACGCCGAAAGCAGAGATCATTACCATCCCGAATGCGACGGTCATGGGCGGTTCAGTGAAAAACTACAGCGTCGAGGCCAAGAAGAATGGAGTGATCTTTCATACTGCGGCGACGATCGGGTACGACGCTCCCTGGCGAACCGTTCATCAACTGCTGATCAGTGCGGCACTCACTACGAGGCATGTGCTGCAACAGCCTGCACCTTTCATCCTGCAGACGAGGTTAGATGATTTTTACGTCGCTTACGAACTGAATGCTTACACCGACGTTCCCCGAGAGATGCTGAACATCTTTTCGGAGCTGCATCAGAACATCCAGGACAAGTTTAACGAAGCGGGCGTCGAAATCTGTTCGCCCCACTACTCCTCGCTGCGGGATGGGAACGTCATTGCGATACCGAAACAATACGTCACACCGGACTACAAAGCCCCCGGATTCCGGGTTATTCCGATGGAAGGCGATAGAGAAAGCTTGCCGAAATGAATCGGAATTAGGAGTCCTCTTTTTTGTTCGAATCGCTGAACGGGCCGATATTACCGGGAACTCGCTGAAGGACCCAAGCCCTGAGCCATTTCCCACGCCCTGACTTTCTGTCGAGCCTCATCGAAGAGCCGCTCATAGTTCCCCTTTAGCACCTTCTCCCGCGCTTTCTCGTCCAGAAGTTTCCACAAAGGCTCATATTGGCGGTAGACCTTCAGGTATTGCTCTTGAGTTGATGGCGCTACCTCGTCGGTGCCGAACAGGAAACGCTCCGGGTAGCGATTGAGAAGGTCAGCAGCCACACTGGTCGCCTCCGGGCTCGACACCACATACTTTGCCACCTCGTCCCAGGAAATATCAAAGCAGATACGACTGAACTGCGGGTCAGCAAGTATCCCTGCCAACTGGGCAGCGTGGTTCTTTATCGGTCGAACCACTCTGCCCATGCCAGTGTGAGCCCAGATGATGGTTGTGTGTGGGTGCCTCCTGAAAAGAGCTTTCATCTGGTCCAGGTAAACGGGTGGCGAGCCTTCCTTTGCGAACGGCACATCCATATCGCTGTGTAGCAGCACGACCAGTCCGACCGTCTCAGCAAAATCGAGAATCCGATCAAGGGCCGGGTTTTGCAGACTCGCAACTTCGCCTGCCACCTTAGCCGAAACGAACTCCTTGTGAATCGTGAACTCGCCGATACCCGAGAACACGCCTGGAAAAGTCTGAAGCACACGACGAATGTGATCGGCTGCATACATGTCAGCCGGGTTGAACCCAGTGATCATGGGATCGAAGCGCCTCCGCTCCTCCCTCGAGAGCGATCGGTATGCCATCGCAATGTATGCGTCGGTGAAGGAGTAGTAATAGAGCGGTGCGTCCGTCTGCAGGTAGTAGGTCGGAGCAAAGTCTCCGGAATTCTGGTACGACCATTCCTGCTGAAGAGGGATCCCGAATAGTGCGACGCGTCCAACTTTTGTACCCATGATCTTCAAAAAGTCATGAATATCCGTGCCTTCCTGAATGTAATTGGTCAAATGGAAGTGAACGTCGTTCAGCTCGGGTTGGTCGGGTTGGGACTGTGCAACTGCAAGACTGCACCAGACCACTAAAGGAATGACTGAGCCGAAAGCGAATCGGACCATTCTCTGGCGCCAAGAATCACAGGAACGTTTCATCCATGGACTCCGTTATTTGAGGAGTTGTGTCATCGAGGTGGTTACGATCCTTATTTCTTTTCGACAAAATACTCGGCCGCTCAGAAGGCTAACTCGAGAGTGGAAGCAAAGACCGGTCCGGTTCCTCCGAGCGCGAAGGGAACGGCGGTATAGCCCACCGGAGATTTGTACAGGTAAAGGAATTCATTGTTCCAGCGGATGACTTTGTTGTGATAAGGAAAATAGTTGAGCCCGGCCCGAAAGTCCCATGGATTGCCATACTTTGCCCGGTACGCGTCCAGCGCCGCGGCGTTGCCGGTGAGCGTCGATCCTCCCAGATAAACCTGCAAAGTCTTAGGCAGAACCATCGCCGAGGTTTGCAACTGGAAGCCGTGAGAGAAGACGGTGGGAAGTCCCGTAGTGCCCAGTCCGTGAAAATGATCGAGCCACCGTAGATAGTATTCCCCTTCCAACGAGAACCCGTGATACTTGATACCGCCATCAAAGGCGGCCATCTTGTAGGTCACGTCGTTGACGGTAATACCGGGACCAAAAAGGTTGGGCGTGAATATGACACTCCCGTCTTCGAGCCGAATTTGTGTGTTCTCGAATTGATCGCTGTTTGGCTGTTCCTGCCTGTCCTCATTGCTCCGGGTGAAGTGTGCCGCAAGCCGGGTCGCCAATTTTTGATGATCTTCGAAGTCGCCAAAGCCTTGGCCAAATTCGCCCGTACTGGGCATCCAGACGAGCGAGGTGGATACCGTGTTTAACCCATTGTTGAGCTGTGCCGCGCTTACGCCGAGGGTGCTCAGGTTGTTGCCGATCATGGCTATGTAGTCCAGTCGGCTTCCGATTTTGCCCCAGGCCCAAACGCCTGAAGTGTAGGAAGGGCGAAAGAACTCATCGGCGATAAGGCGGGTATCGACACCAAGCCAGAAGGGAAAGTTGCCCTCCACGCTGCGCGTACCCGGCAAGGACCTAATCCCCGCGCCCACGTTAAACGCTTTGTTAAAGGAGTAACTCAGGTTGCCGGCGAGCACTACCTGAGCACCTAAGCCCTGCGAAGCATTGGAAGACCACCCATACAGGAAATAGCGGAACTTCGGGTTCAGGATCCACCCGAGGAACTTTATCTGTACTTTATTGAGCTGGATATCCTGGCGTTGCTGGACACTCTTGATATTGCCCAATGCGTCTGTAAACGTTGAATCCAGACCTCGTTGGTTCAGGTAGCGGGCGTAGCCGTATATGCTGATACTCATGTCGCCGTACTCTGTATTCGCCACCTTGTACCCTTGGTTGGGCGTGTACGTTCCCCAAGTTTTCTTGTCTCCCTGCTCCGAGTAGATATCCGCCGCCATCGGTTTTGGTTCGTGTGCAGTGTCGTCCTGCGTCGGTGCACCTGTCTCAGTTGACTTCGTTGTTGATCCGGACTGTTGCGCAAGCACACCACGCAGAGATTCGATCTCCGTCATCAGTTCTCGGTTTTGGTTTTCCAGTTGCTTGTTTTGTTCAATCAGCCGGTCAAGCTTTTCTAATTCGTCAGTCGTGTCCTGCTTACTATGATTCGGAGGTTCTTGTTGGGAATCTCCGCCTTGGGCCATTCCGTAACTGGCCAACCCAAGGGCGAGAGCCAACGGTAGGAATCGAGTTCTCATTCTCCGAATAGTGTTTGCCATTGGTACTTCAACCGATCTTTCTCAGTTCTTCGTGACTACCGCTATTTCCAACCCACCGACGCCGGCGAATAGAGGTTGTAGTGCAGCTTGTCGCTGACGTAGTCGATCACCTCTTGCGCCTTGACACTGTTTCCAGCCTCGTCGAGTGGCGGCGCAAAGACGGCGATTGCGCCTTTTCCAGGGACGACCGCTACGATCCCGCCGCCAACTCCGCTCTTCGCGGGAAGTCCCACATGCCAGGCCCAGCCACCAGAACCGTCGTAAAGACCGGCCATCATCATCGTGCTGAGGATGTGAGGAACGTCTTCCGTCTTGATCACCTGTTCTCCGGTGGAAGGGTTGATGCCGTTGTTCGCCAGAGTGGCGCCCATCCGGGCAAGCTGCGAGGCGTTTACGCCAACCGAACACTGCTTGGTGTAGATATCGACCGACTCAAATGGATCAGCGTAAATCCGCTCATATTTGGCCAAGAGCATGGAGAGCGCTTTGTTGCCGGTGTTGGTGGCGGCTTCGGACTTGTAGACCTCGTCAATCAGGGTCAACTTTTCTCCGGCCGCGCGACTGTAGAAATCCAGGATCTTGTTCCATTTTTCATCCGCATCCTTGCCGGAGATCAGGCTGGTGGTGGCAATGGCGCCCGCATTAACCAAAGGGTTGCCGGTGTGTGTTGGCATATCCACGACCGCCACGGGAGAGTTAAAGGGGCGTCCCGTAGGCTCGGAGCCTACTTTTTGGAAGACCTTGTCGGCTCCCAACGCTTCCATTGCAAGCGCCAGCGTGTAAACCTTGGAAATCGACTGGATGGAGAATGAATATTTCACGTCCCCCATCGTGATAACCTGATTGTCGGTGGTCACAATCGCGATCCCGAATAGTTTGGAGTCCACCTGTGCGAGATAGGGAATGTAATCGGCGTTCTTCCCCTTGGTTTCATTCTTGAATTTGTCGTAGGCCTCCTGAACTACTGCAGCCACGACCTCCCGGCGAGGGGCCACCGGACTTCGCGGGCTTTGGGCCAGCGCCGGTATCGGAAGCAAAGATGGCGCAATGATTGTTGCGACGAGGAGTAACTTTACAGCCCAGTTTCGATTGAACATTGACGTTTCCTTTCTTTCCGCCAGGCCAGAGTCATAGAGTCGGGGATTTGAAACTCTTGTCCCAATCAAACTTGAATGAGAACTGCATTCGATAATCGTTGGCACTGAATCCGTCCCTGAAGTTCACGCGCCTGCCGAATTGAAACTCACCGCCCATCGTCACCCTCGGGATCGGATGGTAGAGCAGGTTCCCGACTGCGTAGTCTCCCTGATGAAAGTCCGATACTTTCTGTGCGTTTGAGTTCTGGATGTCAACCAGCGAGTAGCCGACCGAACTGGTAAAGTGCTCGTTCCAGGTGTGGTCGAGAAACGTGACGACGCCCAACACCGGCAAAGTAACGGCTTTGATGGGCACGCGAGAGTTCGGGGGATTGTTCTGGATACCGACATCCACCGGCGCATCATTCATGTAGTTCTCAATGCCGGAGCCGTAAACAAATGCCAGCTTTGCAACATTTTTTTTCGACAGGTTGAGATTGGAAGTCAGGTTCACGCCCCAGCCCACAACACTGCCACCGAGATTGATGGGGTTGCCGCTGGTGTCAACCCATCCGATTTTCCGGACAATGCCGGCCATCTGTACGTAGCCCCAGTTCCTGTCGATCCGTGCATTCCCTGAAAGATCAGGGAAATTGAAGCGGGGCCGTATGTTACTCAGCTCAATACGGTCGGCATAAATGCCTTGGTCACCGCTGGCGCCAGGTCTTTCCAGAGCGAGAGTCACGCTACCTGTTTTCCTTCGGATCGGCATCCAGCGTATCTGTACGTTGCGGAAGAAGACCATTCCGTTCGGCCCCCAGTACTCCAGCGTGTTCGGGAAGACGCCGATATCCATGAACGGGCTCCAGGTTTGTCCCGCTCCAAACTGGCCCAACTCGCCGTAAGCATGCCGCAGGCGGAAAGTGGTTTGGCCGGCATCCACTCCGGTTCCAAATAATTCGAATTCGAATATTGTGTTCAGATCGCCGTACGGCGTGGGCGTGGATGACTTCACTCCGAAACGGGTCTGGCGCACGCCAGCGTAGACATTCCCACTCGGCGCAAACTCGTTGTGGAAGGACGGCAACTTGGTGGGACGGACTACGTCGTACCAGTTCGGATCTACCTGCCCGAAGTCGTATCCGGAGTCGAGCATGGCGAATCCGTAAAAGGTGACGCTATTCTGCCGCTCGGTGATTTCACCTTCTAACGGTACTGTTCCAGCCTGGGGCTGAGAGATAATTGCCTCGGAGGGAACGGCGATTAGGGGTTCCTGCGGAGCAGCCGTCTTTTTCCCTTCGCCTGGATTTTGTCCGACTGCCAGGGCCACGGGTTTCCCCTGCGCGTCTTCCAACGCTCTGATCTCGCCCTTAACTTCGCTCATCATCTGATCCAACTGCTGAAGCTTGTCCTTGAGCTGTTGGATATCTTGCTTCTGCCCGTCCTGGGACTGGGCCGCAGCAGGCTGAATCCAAATGGCGGGAAGAGCGAACAGCAATAGTGCAGTGGAGCTGATTTTCATAAAGACTCCTGCTCGCTGGATTGGCTCGCATGTCGCTGCCAGAGGCTTTTGGGTCAGCTGCTGGTACTTTTATCCAGGAGGAGACGTGGGAGCAATTAGGGAAATCCCTAGGTAATCGAGCCCGATTGCCGACGCTCGCGGTAGGTCGCCAGGGCGCACCTCGTTCGTTACGGGAGGTGTCAGCGTGCGGTGAGGTCAGTTAGCTTGGAGGGGTAAAATCCGAGGTCACAAAGCTTACTCAAAGTAGACGGAGGCCTTGTGGAAATGCTTATCCTGTCCCTCAGTTGGCTGGGGCCAGTGTCTAACAACCTTTGAGTTGTCGGTGATACCCTCGGACGGGGCGCATCCCGGAAAGACTCCGATTTGGGTGCGGTGTTCCGATGCCACGTTAGGGATATCTTCCTGGGCTCCTTCGCGTTCTAGCGAGAGAAGCGCAAGTCGTTGGACAACGTCGTCGCGAAGCTCATGTGCAATCCGGTGACGTTCTTGCTCCTGTGCCTCGATGAGGCTACCACCTCCGACAGCTTCGTTGCCTCCGCCACCGCTTCGATTGCTACCGGGTGGAGCGAACAGTTCCCGGGCGGGAGTTGCACCCGCTGAAGTCCAGCGCTTTTCACGGCGCACTATTGCGCCAACTATTCAAGAACTGGTTCTGATGCGGTTTCCTCGGCGTGTTTTGCAGATCCACCAGCATTGTGCACAGATACTTCCTTGGCTTTACGCTACACTTTTACGCACGTGTAGCAGCCCTCCCGATGCCATGTGGCGCAACCGAGATTTCACCAAGAACTTTTGCCGTACGGTTTCAAGCCCCTCAATTCAGATCAAACTACTTGAGGGTTTTTATATACTCCGCAATTGCCTTGGCTTGGTCGTCAGTCAGCCCGGCGATGCCCTTGTTGTGCGGGGCCTTGCTGGTCGCCTCACCTTTAGTTATGTGCGCCACAATCGCGTCCGCGTCCATACTGCTTCCTTTAACAGCCGGGGATTTTATCGCAGGTTTGCCTTCTCCATTGGCCCCGTGACAACCTGCACACTTGGACTTGTAAAGGGCTGCCCCATCCGCAGCCCACGCAGCCGTTGCCCCGATCAGTAATACAGCGGCTAACTTAACTATCGACGTGCAGTTCATAGGTACTCTCCTTTTTGTTTGTCAGAACATGTCGTTCCTCGCCTAATCGTCCAGAATCGTGAGGGTCATTGTTTTTGAACTTTCGAGATTTGCTCTGCGATGCCGAGGGTCTTCAAGATTTCCGGGGACGCCTCATCCATTGCCAATGGCTCGTGGCAAGTGCTGCAGTCTTGAGTGATGACGTTGCCATCCGCGGTGGTGTGAGAACCGTCATGGCAGCGAAAGCAACCGGGAAAATCCATGTGGCCGAGGTTGTTCGGGTATGTGCCCCAGGTGACTTTCAAATCCGGAAAGATATTGCGATTGTAGATTGCAAGAATCGCTTGGCTAGCCTCGCTAATGTCTTGAGAACGTGCGGCGTAAAGGTCGGCGTAGTGTTGTTGATAAAAACTGACGACAGCGGCCGGCAATTTGACGGTCGCTTCCTCACGTGTTTGGTAATCCGCCTTCAACACTTCCATGCCTCTCTTCTTGATGTAAGGCAAAGTGACAGCAATGTCGCCACGGGCGAGTGCTTTGTCCAGAGCGCGATCCGGCAAGTCGAAGGAGTGTGTCGGGCGATTGTGACAATCAACGCATTGCATGTCATATTTCGGCAGAGTTTTAGCGGAATCAGGCGGGGAGTCGGAACTGGCAAAAGTCTTGATTTCCCCGGTTCTTGTGTTTCTGTATTCGACCCACGGGATCGCCTGCCTCGCCGGGTCCGATACCGCGAAACGGATGTGAACCCATGGGCTCAAGTGAGCACCGTGAATGCCCCCGATCTTGTTCCCTCCTACCCTCATCATTAGTACGGTTTGCGTGCGAGTGTTTGTTTCGTCTTCAGCGTATTTGTTGATCACACGCAGAGTCACACCGGCGAACTTTTGCGGCCAATGGCAGCTCTCGCATGTCTCGCTCGCGGGCACCAGACGATTACTCTCGAGAGCCGAAGGAATCGGCCTCGGGTAACTATTCATGACGGTCTCAACCAATTGGCGAATTCCGCTCGTCTTGCTGGCGATCCAACCGGCTGCGCCGGGAGCTACGTGGCACTCGACACACTCCAGTCGTGAATGCGGTGAATTCCGGAAGGCGGCGAATTCAGGGCTCATGGCGTGGCAACTTCCCCCACAGAATTGGGGTGTCTCCATGTGCTCAACGGCCCGATACGTAACCTGGGTCCCAATCAAGACATTGGCGAGGGTGGTCAAGGCAAGAAACCAGGCCACCCGGTGCAGAGCAGCCTTGCGATCGAAGGCGGCTTCACCCAACCCCTTTTGAATACGACGTCTACTCAGATACAAACCCAGCGGAATCAGAGCTAAACCGGCAAAGAAGATTATCGGCAGAACCAGAAAAATCACGATTCCTAAATAAGGATTGTCTACATGACCGCGAATCTGCAGCGGGAGCACAAAGAGCCAGGAAATCACCGCCGTTGTGACAAACGCTCCGCCCACGAGACTCAGCCAGTGCCGAGTTAGTAGGAACCAAGCCGGTCTATCGCTGATTGCATTCATAGACGCTGGGGGACAGCCGATAATGAACGGGGCGAGTGTATCGAGCCGGCAAAGAGAGCTACAACTGGTAAAAATGACAGGCTCCCAGCCGTCGTCATCTCATGGTAGGAAACTAATCGCGCTGGGTGCTTGATGTTCTTGGAAAATCTAGGTTTAGAACTGAGGGGGTTTTCTAGACTTGCAGCAGGGAGGGCCCAACACATTTGGACCACCTGTTAATTCTTACAGTTGTTTGAGCATTGGCGGTCCGACTATAAACAAGAAGTTCTTCACCGGTGGACCAAAAGAAGACTTGGCGTGCCGATCTAATTGTTTTGGTCGTCGCTCAGAAAGCCAGGTCTCCAATATATTAAGCACTTAGCCAGCGAGAATTCCAAGCGTCCAGTCAGGAGTTCGAAATGGTGAACAGAGATCTGACTTCTGGGATGAAGCGGGAGCCGCCAAGCTCTGACGTTACAAAACTCGCTCGGTTACAAACTCAAGGAAAACCCCGAACCATCGGGGGAGCACCGATGTCAGCAAATTCATCTCGCGTTCTTTTGTTCTCAATCCCATTCATATTCCTCGTCGTCGTCCACGCCGCCGGCCAGACGTCCCCGCAGAGTGGAAAAGGTGCCCCATCGCCTGCCGAGCACGCTGCCGCAGCGCCCTCGGCGGATTCCTCCAAGTACGTCGGCTCCGACACCTGCAAGACCTGCCATGAAGAGATTTACAACGGCTGGGAGAAATCGCCCCACTGGAAGACCACGCTTAATAAGGACGCTGCTCCCTCAAAGCAAGGCTGCGAAGCCTGCCACGGTCCTGGTGCGGAACACGTGGAAGGTGGCGGCGACAAAACCAAGATATTCGTCTTCGCAGATCACTCCCGGCAAGAGACCAGCGCCCGTTGCCTGAGTTGCCACGGCGAAGGACACGAGCAGGCCCACTTTTCCGAATCCGCCCACTCCAGCAGCAACGTGGGATGCCTCGATTGCCACTCACCGCATCACGCCAAGGAAAAGCCGTACCTGCTGGTCCAGAACACGCCGCAGCTGTGCTACGGATGCCATACCTCAGCCAAGGCAGACTTCGCCAAACCCTATCACCACCGCGTGAACGAGGGTCTGTTGCAATGCAACGATTGCCACAACCCCCATGGCACGGCAATCCCAACTCAACTCAGGACCATGCCGAACGGGGATGCTATCTGCTACAAGTGCCACGTCGACAAGCAGGGGCCGTTCGTTTATGAGCACGTGCCGGTCAAGACCGAGGGCTGCGTCATTTGCCACACGCCCCACGGCTCAACCAATCCCCGATTCCTCAGGGTTAGCCTGGTCAATATGCTCTGTCTGCAGTGCCACACTTTCCCCACGCAGGGACCCGCCGGACCCGCCCACAATCAGTCCGCCAAGTATCAGGCCTGCACCATGTGCCACGTGGCGATTCACGGCTCCAACTTCAGCAACGTCTTTTTCAAGTGAGGGAGACTCATGACCTCGCCCCGAAAATTCGGCCCATCGACACTCCTGAGATCCCTACTCGTTCTTAGCCTGTTCGCGTCGTCACCGCAATCCCTACCTGCGCAGTCCTCCAGCGGCAGCCAGAACCCGCCCGCCCAGCAAGAAGGTGTCACCGCCGGAGACTACGTGATCCATACATCTGCTGAAATCGGCTACCGCTACACCAACGTGACCGGCAGCGACGATATGTATGACACCCTAGTCAACCTCCAGACTGGCCCACGATTTCTTGACGAGACCTTTTCCATGCAATCGCAAGATCATCAGGGCCTGCTCTTCGACAATCTTTCCGTCAACAGCTTCGGATGGGGTGGCGATCCCAACAACGTCTTGCGAGCCCGGGTAGAGAAAAACAAGTGGTACAACTTTCTGGCCAGTTTCCGTCGCGACCAGAATTTCTTTGACTACGATCTGCTAGTCAATCCGCTGAACCCTCCGACATCGAGTCCCTCGATCCCCGTGCTTAATTCCGCGCACGCCTTCGATACTACGCGCCGCATGACGGACATCGATCTCACCCTGCTACCGGAATCTGTGGTTAGCTTCCGCTTCGGCTATTCGCACAACAACATGACGGGGCCTTCCTACACCAGCATCCACACTGGAACCGATGCCCTGCTCCTGCAACCGTGGAACACGACCATGAACGCCTATCGTTTTGGAGCCGACTGGAAGATCGCGCCGCGAACCGTCCTCAGCTACGATCAATTTCTCTACTACTACAAGGGAGACACCGACCCACAATTATCTTCATTCGCGATGGCCTTCCTGCCCGGCGGAGGCACAGTCGAACTCGGCCTGCCCATCGACACTGCCAACAAGTCGCCCTGCGCCGTGGTGCCGCCCGCAACCAGTCTCATCAACTCGTCGGGAACACTAACGAATCTGGACTGCAATGGTTACTTCAGCTACTTCCGCAACCAGCGCATTCGCACGTCTACCCCGATGGAGCGCCTCAGTCTGCGCAGCAACTACTTCCAGCGCGTGGAGTTACTCGGATCGTTCACTTACAGCTCGGCCGACATGAACACGCCTCAGGACGAGTCCTTCAACGGTCTTGAATCACGTTCCGACACTCGCGCCTTCACCACCACTGGAACCGGCAGCGCCCGCCAGATTTCCAACGTGCTCGATCTTGAAGGCACCGTCCACGTGACCAAACATATCCGCATCATCGACAAGTTTTATTATTGGGCTTTCCGCATCCCCGAGAACGGCAACTTCACCGAGATCGACAGTATCTGCACGGCCACGTGCAATCTGCTGACCCCGCTCAGTGCGACCGCCCCAGAGGCCACCAACACCTTGACGCAGTCCTCTTTCAATCAGACTTGGATCACCAATCAGACTCAGGTCGCATGGGACATTTCGAAAAAAGTCGGAGCCAACCTCGGTTTCCGCTACAGCGACCAGGTCTTCAAACACTTCAACGACTTCTTGCCCGGAGGCGAAGACTACTTCGCCATCCACGGCTATACCGAACTCTTCGGCGTCTGGGCGCGCCCCATACACGGCCTCCGCCTGAACTTCAATCAGGAGTACACCAGCTTCGACAACGTGATCGTGCGCATCTCGCCGCGTAAACAATCCCAATACCGCTTTCAGGCCGGATACACGCCGCGCCCCTGGGCAGTCCTTGGCGGTTCGATCAATATTTTCCAGCAGTCGAACGGCGACTCAGCCGTGAATTACCAGGGGCACAACCGCAACTACGGACTCACCGCTTCGCTCGCGCCTAACGAGCGTTTCGCTCTCGATCTGGCATACAACTACAACGACGTCATGCAGAACGCCCTGATCTGCTTCAACGACACGCCGCCGCCCGGTGTTAGCCTCCCCTTCGTAAACAACGCCGCGTCCTGCGCCGCCAATGATCCGTCGAATCCTCTGCTGGCCAACTCCTACTACACCAACCACACCAATTTCGGGATGTTCACCGTCCGCTTCCAGCCCATCAAGCGCCTGACCCTGAACCTCGGCGGCAGCATCACCAGCGTCAACGGCAGCACGCCGCAGTTCAACATCCTGCAACCGCTCGGATCTTTGCAGTACCTCTATTACCAGCCCGTAGCCAATTTCAGCGTCGACCTGACCCACGGACTAGCCTGGAACAGCGGCTGGAATTACTACCAGTACAACGAAGGTTCCTTCGTCGGGCCCACCGCGCCTCGCTATTTTCATGCGAATACTGTCACCGAGTCCATCCGTTACTCTTTCTAGTTTTATCGGAGGCTGAGACAACGCCAACAACTGTCAGGATGGCACCGACAACAAAGCGATCTCTGGGTTGCGAGAGATTCAAGCCGATTCGGGCATCCGTTGAAAAGGCCATCGTTGAGCCGCGTTGGTCTACCTTTCGCCCCGGATCGTACCTGGGGATTCCCCTAGTTGCGCAGACCTCAAGTCAATCCTAGGGTTGTCTTTACGCGCGTCTCCTTGAATCGAGGTCCGGCCCGAATGATTAGTCAGACCACAAAAACCACAAAGCTGGCCCACCCCAGTGCCTTGAAGTAGGAAATTCCATGCGGGGCTTACTTCTCTCGCTTTGGCATCTTTCTGCGCCTCTGTTGGCCGGTCTGTTAGTGCTTTTCACACACCTCTTGTGGGCGCAGGGAACATCGACACGAGAGGAGAGCGCTGTCCCAGTTCCTGATGCCCCTTCGGAGGTCCAAACGCATCTGCATCTCACCCAGAAAGAATTTCACTTAACCTTCAACCAAAATCGGGGCGCCCGACCGAGTCGTCGATGAGATTCTTCCCCGATCACACGGGCTACGATCGTCTGTCTGTCAACATCAATGCCTCGCTGAGTCAGGACACAAGAACGATTGAATTCTGGGACCCAAACAAGTACTTCATCGGCAGTGTTCCGACCAAGCGGATGACGTTTGCTCCCACCTTCGGCCAAGTACATGATGAGACGATCCCCGGCATCCCATGGGCTGGCCCCGTCATCCTGGGAATCGGTGAGGTGGCTAAAGCTCACCCGCATATCACGACGATACTCACGACGGACCGTCCACGATTCTGATTTTTCGCTTGTTCATCACATACAAGTCTGTATGGCTTGGCAGATGGCATCCGGCAAAACTTAAATTGAGCGGCTGATCTGGCAGATTCCGGCCGCCGAATTTTTTGTGCCTCTAATTGTCCTAGTTGTTCTAGGAGCGGTTTTTGGAGGAGTGCAACTGATTGAAAACATGGTGGCCAGGGACGGAGTTGAACCGCCGACGCCAGCCTTTTCAGGGCTGTATTCGACTATCCAAAAGCCGCGCCGGGGGCTGGTTTCCGAAAATCTGGTCAGATTATGGTCACCGAGAGTTGCCATTTTCCCTCAATTTACGGGCCCGTTCGCCGCGGCGAGGAGGGCTTCCCGAGCGTTAGCTATTCGCCCGGCCGCCATCCTTCTCGTCGCTTCGATCGCCCGCCGTTGAGACTCGGGCACTTGTTGAGCGTACACGTCGAGGGTGGTCTGAATTTGGGAATGCCGCATCAGGCCTTGAATGTCCTTGACGTTCGCGCCGGCCTCTACCATCCAGGTCGCCCTGGAAGTGCGGGGACAGCGCCAGTTGGCAAAGCCGAATCCTAGCTCGCGCGCGGCCGGCTTCAGGTGACGGGTGAGCACATTGTTATCCCGCATCGGTTTCCCATCCTTCACCGACTGAAAAACCAACTCGGGATTCGGCCCATCCGGTTTCACAACGCGGTAGCGGCGCACGGCGCCGCGGCCGGCTTTCACTTCGACGGTGAGCGATTTCAGGCGATGGATAGGCTCGATCACCTCGCGATCGACCGCGATGGTCGCGTTCGAAGCCCTGCTTTTGGGCTTCGAACAATCTCCGCGACAATAGCGTTGCTCAACCGCGATGGAATCTGATCCCACATCCTGCCAGCGCAGCGCGATCAGTTCCGAGATGCGCAGGCCCGTATAGATCGCGACATAGACCATCGTCGCGTAGGGCTCGGGCATCGCGGTCACCAGCTCGTCAAACTGCTCCGGAGTGAGGTAGGGCATCTTGGTGCGCTTTCCGATTTTGTCGGGAGGCAGCTCGGTCGCTTCCATCGGATTGCGCTCGAGCAGGCCATATTTCCGCACTGCTCTTTTGAGAACGCTGGCGAGGACGTCGCGGATTTTGTCCTTCGATTCCCAGCCCCGCGTTGTGTATTTTGCCGGGACGGTCACCGAGAAAAATTCCTGCAGGACCGCCGGCGTGAGATCGCGCAATAGGCAATTTCCAAAACGAGGGAGCAGGTAGGTATCGAGCACTCCCCGATTCGGACCATGGCAGCCAGGTTCTCATGGGCGGTGGCGCCATACGACCTCCGCTCCAATTCTAAGACAATGCATTTCCTTCCCTATCCCACAAGCCGGAATCCCACTGTTCGCCAGGAAACGCTTCGTCTTTTGTCACCTCGACACCGTAGGCTCCCGGTAGCTCGATCCGACTGACTGTAGTGCTCGTAGTACTCTGTATATACAGCACACTGGATGGTCAGTCGAGAATGCTATACGTGTTTAAGCTGCGAAAGTCCCCTGGGTGCGTCGGGTGCTGACTCCAAGGATCTAGCAGTGATGCGTTTTCCCCGCGCGCCTTTTCTTAGCGTTGTCCTGAAACCTATGACACCTCTCCCCGCCCGGATGCCTAAGAACAGCCCTCAGTTTCTACCGGAAGTGCACACTGGGCGGCGCAAGTGTCAATGAAGCGGGATTCACCCGAGCTGGCAAAAATGTAACAATCTCTCTAGATTGTTGCATTTTTGCCAAGGGAACGAAGGCTGCGCGTTATCAGCGACCGCGAACTGGTTCTCGACGCCCGTTTCTATGTCGCGTGCTGTGGCCAAAATACGGCACCTTTACCACCGCAATTGCGTACTGCATTGCCCGGTCGGGAGAGGGTGTTCACATCTCACCTGGCTCCTGCGATGACGCCGGGGCTGACGGCTTTGCAAATCTGTCGTCTTTGATGGGAACGTTTTGCTGCATCTGTTGGATTTCGATGGTGAAGCGCCCGTTGGGGCGGGCGATGGTCCAGCGGAACGGAGTCTTCACGCCACCCTGGTCGCGATAGTCTCCGTAATCAATCTGCGTGGGATTGCGGCCTAGCGGCGTTTCGACAACACGCAAGACACGCACCAGAAGCCCTGACTGCTGATCAAAATAAAGCTGCACAGGCGCTAAATTGTCCCTTGTTCCTGCGAGAACATAGGTTTCTCGGCCGCTGATTTTTTCTTGCGGTTCTACCCGGAATTCTTTAAAAAGCTGCTTCAGGCTGGCGGGGAAAAACAGCTCCGCGTCCATTCTGGCAGCATCCACTTCGGAGGGACTCATATCGTGCACTGCGCGACCGGGCGTGCTCAGCCAGCCCTCATCGCCGTTAACGCCCGTGATGCCGTCACCTCCGGGGAAGTGCACGATGGTCACTCGTTTATCCGGCATTTTGGCGACGACTTCGATAGGAAAGTGCTCTGAGCCTACAGTTAACGTCCCTTTCTGGATGCGAGTTGAAACTCCGGCCGCAGCGTCGACGCCACCAACCGTCTGCAGATACCTTCCAAGGATTTGATCGGCGCTCGGCAGGCTGGCAGCATTCGGCTTGTGGTGGGGCATCTTTTCTTCAGCAACGAACTCGCCTTCTTCCTCGCTGACGATTGGCGTTATCACCGGTTTGTGGGCGCCCCGGTGACAAGCGTAGCAAGTCACTTTCTGCTGACTATCAAAGTTGTCTTTATTGATCGCGAACATCATGCGCATCATCTTGCGCGCTGTCTGCTTGGTTTCCTTGTCATCCTTTTCAAACGCGTTTTCCAGATGACAAAAATCGCATTGCACTCCCAGGGATGCCGCGACAAATTGCATGGCGGGAACGAGTTGGTCGGATGGAAATCCTTTAAGCACCTGAATATTTTTGTAAACCTGCTCTGTAGTCCTGGGAGTTGCGGTTCCAGTCGAAGGTTGCGCGGGCGCCCGCAGCGTGCCCGCGCCAGACCCAAGAACTGCCCCAGCTACACAACTGCTCAGCAGTATTTTCACACGCATATTTTGTCCTCGATCTTGATCTTTAGTTCGGGGCAGGAATGCTCCGCAGCTCCGGCGCCTTCGGAAAATCTAGAGCCGGACGGTAGCCTCGTGTTGCGAAATAGAGTACATAGAGATGGCAGAAGAATGGAACTAGAAATGCGTAACGGATGTTGCTCATATCCGAGATGTAGCCCATCGCGGCCGGGAAAACGGCGCCGCCAATGATGGACATCACTAATAAGGAAGATCCCAGCTTGGTGTGTGGGCCGAGATGCTTGAGGCTGAGGGCGAAGATAGTCGGGAACATGATGGAGTGAAAGAACCCGAGCAGGACCAACGCCCACATAGGAGCTACGCCGGATCCGAGTAACACGACTGTGAGGCAAGTCAATGCTGATATTCCGAACAATGAAAGGAGGCGGGAAGCCGCGACGTGCTTCATGATCGCGGAGCCGGCAAATCTGCCAAGCATGAATCCCAGCAGGTGCAACTTCAGATAGTTCGCGGCATGTTTCTCCGGCAGCCCCGGCATGCTGTATTGCGCAAAACGGATTACAAAACTTGCCACACCGACCTGTGCGCCCACATAGAAGAACTGCGCAAGAACCCCTTTCAGCAAATGTTTGTACGGCCACAATCCCCGAAGACCTGTGGCTGCGACCGATATTTCTTCGTCGCCATCATCTTCACCGACTTCCGGCAATTGCGAAAAGAAAATGAGCGTTGCAACCGCCAGGAAGAGTCCAGCGATCACCAGATATGGCCCTTTGACCGTGGCGGCTTCGGCTGCCTGGTACGCTTGCAGTTGGGCGGGAGTCATTGCGGATAACTGCGCGCGCGAATACTCCACTCCGGAAAGGATAAAAGCTGCGCCAAAGATTGGAGTGACGACGGCGCCGACGGAATTGAAGGATTGGGCCAGGTTCAATCGGCGCTCTGAGCTCTCCGGAGGCCCTAAGATCGTCACATACGGATTGGCCGCAACTTCCAGAACTCCCTGACCGCACGCCATCACAAACAGGGCGAATAAGAAAAAAAGGTACACTCTCGCAGACGCCGCCGGAATGAACAAGAGAGCTCCAGCAGCACAGGTCACCAAGCCGACCAGGATTCCTCGCTTGTAGCCGATCTTTTCCATCAGCCAGCCCGCAGGCAGAGCCGCGAGAAAATATCCTCCGAAAAACGCCGTCTGGATCAATGAAGACCGAAAGTCCGTGAGGCGAAATGCCTTCTTCAGGTGGGGGATCAGGATATCGTTCAAATTGACGCCGAATGCCCAGAGAAAAAACAGACTGGTGACCAGGATCAGTGGCACCACGTAGCGACGCTCCGTAATTGGTACGGACGGTTTCGTCATATCCCTCCTGTCAGGTCAAAGCGCGGTCCAAGTGCACGTAACCTCCATCGACAAACAAATGCTGTCCTGTGATATGTCCAGCCTTTTGTGAAATGAGAAAGGCAACCATTGCAGCAACCTCGTCAGGGGTCGTCATCCGTCTGTCGAGGGGAATTTTGGCAACCACACTCCTCAGTTTTTCCTGCGGATCGGGAAAGCCGTCCAGCCATTGTTGATAGAGAGGGGTCATTACTTCGGCAGGGATAACAGCATTCACTCGGATACTGTACGGCAGCAACTCGGCCGCCCATTCGCGGGTCAGACCTAAGATCGCGCCCTTAGAGGCAACGTATCCGGATGTGCCGCCCTGACCAGTGACCGCCGTTTTCGAACTGATGTTGACAATCGAGCCGCGAGTCCGCTTCAGATGTGGAAGAGCGTAGTGCGCCATGTTGTAGTAATGCAGAAGATTGCGCTCCAAGGAAAAGAGAAACTCCTGAGGACTACCGTGTTCGAGACCGACTCTGTCGTTTATACCTGCGTTGTTCACCAGCGCGTTGATGTGGTCGACGGTATCAATCACTTGCCGAACAATTGCTTCACAGTTTTCGGGGGATGAAAGGTCCGTGGCAATGAAACTGGTCTGCACACCTTGGGCAGTGAGTTCAGCATGCAACTGCTGACAGGCCGGCACGTCGCGATCAACGACAACTGCGATGGCGCCTTCCTGAGCGCAGATTTTGGTGATAGCCGCGCCGATGCCTTTCGCGCCGCCCGTCACTAGCACGACTTTATCTTTCAGCTGCAGATCCATGGGTTGCAAATTTGGGATAGATCCGAGAGTTGCAGTCCTGATGAAGCGCAGTCCAGCCCCGAGTTCAGCCGTTCTTCTTGCAGCCGTAATTGAAGCCTTAGCCGCGAAGATTCAGGAAACCCCCGTCGATCGGGTAGTCCGAGCCCGTGATGAACGACGCTTCGTCCGAGCAAAGAAACAGAGCAAGCGCAGCGATCTCCTCTGGCTGAGCCATTCTCCCAATGGGTTGCGATTTTTCCAACGTCTCAAACATCTCCTGTTCTTTGCCGGGATAGTTACGGTGCAGAAAATTATCGACAAAGGGTGTATGCACTCTCGCCGGGGAAATGCAATTGCAGCGAATGTTATGGGCCAGGTAATCCTTGGCCACGGAGTACGTCATGGCGACAACAGCGCCCTTGCTCATGGAGTAAGCAAAACGGTCCATGAGGCCCGAGGTGCCGGCAATGGATCCCATGTTCAAAATGATGCCGCCTCCGTTGGCCTTCATGTGCGCCACCGAAGCATACATGCAGTTGTACATGCCCTTCACATTGACACAGAAAACTTTGTCAAACTCTTCTTCCGAGGTGGCTTCCAGGTTGCCAACATGAGAGATTCCGGCGTTGTTTACCAGGATGTAGGTGTGCCCTTCCTCAGATATTTTGTTGAACACAGCTTCCACGTTATCCCGTTGGGACACGTCGCAGCGATAGGCTTTCGCGTTGCCCCCGGCAGCGGCGATTTCGTCGACTACCGTTTGGGCAGCGTTCTCGTCGATATCTAGCACGCGGAGACAGGCGCCACTACTCGCGAATCTATGCGCAACCGCGCGCCCGATGCCGCTAGCTCCTCCCGTGACTACGGCAAGTTTTCCGTCGAGGCGAAAAGTGTTTGAGTTACCCTTCAGAAAAGGCCTCCCCATTTCGATTCAAGCTTCAAACCTACTTGACCTGCTCCTCATGCGCCTGCTCAAGCATTGCCAGCGCGTTTTGTGCATCTGCATCGTTCGGCGCCAACTGCAAGGCAGTGCGCAATTCCTTCTTCGCCTCGCCGATGTTTCCGGTTCTCCCGTAGAACAGACCCAGATTCTTGTGCAGGTGAGCGCTTTGCGAACAGTTGCCACAGAGCTGAATTGCCTCGTTCATCTGCTCCACAGCCTGAGGCCAATTCTGGGCGTTGGCTGCTTCCAGCGCGAAGTTCCCGAGCTCCGAAACCCGGTCCACAATCTGCTGGTTCTTCTGCAGAGCATCGAAGCGATCCTGGTACTGCTTCGCGTCGGGATCATGGATTCGGTTTAAAGCCTTGGCCAGGTTGTACAAGGCTTGGGAATGATTGGGGTCGGCCTGAACCGCCGCTTTCCAATGCTGAATGGCTGCAGAGTTGTCACCCGAATGCACCAGATTCTGACCGAGGAGATATTGCGCATCCGCGTTATCCGGCTGCAGCGCGACGACACTCCGCAAAAGTTCGGTGGACCGCTCCGGTTGGTTTTCCTGCTTTGCCGTAAGCGCGAGGAAATAGACCGCATTCGCGTAGTCCTGCTGTAAACGAATTGCGGTTTTCAGTTCGACGTCCGCGTCCTCATACTTGCCTGTCTCGAAGAAGAAGCGGCCCAGATTGTAATGAGCAACGGCGAGCTTGGGATCCAGTCGGGCGGCTTCGGAAAACTCTTTAAACCCGGCGGGTCGGTCGAACTGATCTACGAGCGCAATCCCCAAGTTAAGGTGGGCCTTCGCGGAGCCGGGTTCGAGCATCACTGCCTTCTGGAAATTCTTGACGGCCTCGGCTCCGCGCCCACTTTTGGCCTGGAGCATTCCCAATGCAGCGTAAGCGTCCGCATAATTTGAATCGATTCCTATGGCCACGCGAAATTGCTGCTCGGCTTCCGCGAACGCTCCTTGTTGCGCCATGAGCAAGCCATAATTGACGTAAGCCTTGGCGTAGTTGACATTATTCTTTATCGCTTGCTGAAACAGCAACGCAGCTTCTGCATTCTTGCCTTGCTGGCTGTAAAGCACTCCGAGGTTGCTCTGCGCTTCGGAGAACGTGGGATCAATCGCCAACGCCTTCTTGAATCGTCGCTCCGCTTCTTCCTGTTGGCCAGTCCGCAAAGCAAGCAAGCCCAGCTGATTTTGCGCAACCGCAAGATTGGGATCCAGTTCGACGGTTTTCTCCAGTTCTTTCTGCTCGGAACCGAAGTCACCCATCTTGTCGAAAGCGAGCGACAGATTGTATCGGAGTTTGGCGTCACGAGGATTGAGCTCGAGGGCCTTCCGATAACTCTCCGCAGCCGCCTTCGCGTTTCCTGCCGCGAGATAGTGGTTCGCCTCTTCATTGAATCTGGCGATTGCATTGTCTTTGTCACTATCAGATTTCAGGGCAGCCAGCTTAGCCCTTTCGGCACGAGCGCGTTCTTGTTCGCCCTTTTTCCCCAACAACAACGCAAGTTGCTGGTGAATCTGGGGATCAGAAGGATTGATGCGCTCCGCAGCTTCAAACTGCTTGATGGCTGCATCTGTTTTTCCGGTGTTCGTCAATAACATTCCGAGTTGGAAACGGATTGCCGGGTCTTTTGGATCAAGGACGGAAGCGCGCTGCAGAGCATTGACGGCCGCGTCGGTTTGGTTCAGCCCCTGGTATGCCAACGCCAGGGCATAGAGGCCTTGAGCATCCTTCGGTTGGCGATGGGTGTACTCCAAAAGAACAGGAGCAGCGTCGGAATACTTGTGTGCGGACATCAGCACTCGCCCCAGCGCAAGTCTCGCGGCATCCATACCTGCGTCAAGTCGAAGCGCTTCGCGAAATTCTGGCACCGCAGCTTCTTCGTCTTTTGACTGGCCGTCCCTGGCATAGAGCGACCCTAGATTGAAATGGGCATCGGCGGAATCGGGGTGAGAGGCGACGAGATTTTTGAGCGTCGTTATCGCTCGTTCTATCTCGCCGTTTTCGGTGTACGCCAATCCCAGTGCCGCCTGCACCGATTCAAGCTGGTTTGGCGCCGCCTGCCTGACCGCATCTTCCAGGCACCCGACAGCCGCTTGTGGCTTGCCTTCTTTCAGCAAGACTTGACTAAGCTTGATTGCGCCGGATGTGAAATGCGGATCAATCTTCACAGCCAGGTGAAATTCTTCTTCCGCCTGTCCTAATTTCCTTTCGCTTTCAAGCAGAGTTCCGAGCGCGAAATGGGAACTGACTGCATCCGGTTTCTGCTGAATGGTAGTCCGCAGCTCCCTCTCGGCTCCGGCCCGATCCCCCCGGCTTAGAAGCGCAAGCGCCAGATTGTAGTGAGCTTCCCAGTTCTGATTTTCCAACTTCAGCGAAGCTTCGAAAGCCGGGACGGCGCACGAGAGACGCTCGGCTTGGGCGTACAGAACTCCCAGCGTGTTATAGGCGCCTGCTGTGGGACGATCCTGAACGCTCTCCAGAAGAGCCAATATCTTTTCGGAAGCACCGGCTCGAACCAGGCACGACTTCGGTAACGTCGCTGCGGCTCCGGCAGTTGGACCACGGGCCGGCGGCGGGTTCTGTGCAGCTAGGCAAATTGCGCCCGTCAAGGTCATCAGGACACTTAACTTGGACAGCGAAAGTCTGACGGTTTGTATCACCACTCCGTACATCGTAAAGATTTCAGGTTTGCTCGTCGCGCTGCCGTCAACATCTGCGTCTAATCGTCCTCGGGGAAGCAAGCTTACTCAAAGTGTAGCGCTGGAAGAGTTCTCCTGCCGGTCAGATTAACGAACCTGCGCACGCACGCAATTCACGTAATAAAAGACGGGCGGGCGCACTCGCCGTCTCGGTTGGGCACGCCCGCCGGCATACAACATCGTTATAACGCTGTTCTTCCGCAGCGCTCAAAAGTAAAGCTTGAGTCCGAACTGCAGCTGCCGAGGTACGTTGGCCGTATGCGTGACCGTCCCGAAGTTGGGTGCCTCCAGGCTCGTCACCGGAATCGCCCAGACTGGGGTATTCGTCAAGTTAAATGTCTCGAAGCGAAATTCCATTCGAAATCGTTCTGTAATCGGGAATTGGCGGAAGATCGAAAGATCCAGATTCTTGTTCCAATCGGAGCGAAGTGAATTTCGCCCTAAGTTCCCGAACGTATCCAAAGCAGGTGTCTGAAAAGCTGCGATGTTAATCCACTCGGCGGGCCCTTTATTCGCAGGATATCGGCTGCCCGTCAGATTGGCTCGCTCGTAGCCATATCCGTTCCCGTAGTTGTAGTTGCCTGTCTGTGCAATGTCTTTACCGCTTCCTAAATCGAAAGCCGTTCCCGAGTTTAAGGAGAGAACGCCATTCAGATTCCACCCCCCGATCAGTGCATTTACAACCCGGTTGCTCGACGACAGTTTGCCCTTGCCGAACGGCAAAGCATAAACCCATGCGGCGGAGAAGATTTGCGGAAGGTCGGTCGCGGAAGGACCATAGTCAGCCGCCAGGTTGTACGGATTTTGAATAGAGCAACCTTCTACTCCGTACCACCCGGAACAACCGAGATCCAAGGTCTTCGACCAAGTGTACGAGACCAGATACGTCAGGCCGTGTTGCTGCCTGCCATTCAACGAAACCTGCAAAGCGTTATAGTTGCTCCTTCCCTGGCTTCGGTCATAGGCGGTCGCTCCGATGTACGGAAAAGGCGCTCCGCAGTTGAAGTTGTTCGGGTTTGTGGCGTAGGACGGACAGTTGGCATTGCCGCCAGCTGCCATCGCTACGTTGTACGCACCTCCAATATCAACGCGGCGGCCAACCGAACCTACATAGTTAACCGTCAGCACGGAGCTGGAAGTTACTTGTTGTTGTACGCCGACATTCCACTGATCGGCATAGGGCCTCTTCAAGTACGGATCAGCAAACCAGGTTGACTGGGTGAAGGGTGTACCGGTAGTGACCGGATTTCCTGCGCCCTGGCTGAGAGGATCTTGTGCTGTCACGGTCGGAGGGCCAGCGGTCACTGGGTTAATATTGCTGGCTCCAAGTTGGTCCAGGCTTGGCCAGGTGCCTTCGTAGTTCTGGGCAGTTTGAGTGATCGCTGCCCAGTTATCAAAGAACCTACCGTAACCGGCACGCAGTACGGTATTCGGCCACATTTGGTAGGCAAAACCGATTCGCGGTTGTATGTCGTTGTAGTCGGTGTGGAATATTGCGGTGCCGCCGAGTGGGGTAACCACTACGTGAGCGGGAAGAACGCCAGCGGGTATGCAGGGAGCGGCATTTGTCTGCGTGCAGGACGGAGCGTTGCGAGCCAGGACGTAGGTTCCATTACGAAAATTCATGTCGCCCACAAAATTGTTCGCGTTCTGGTTATCTCCATAAACAGGCACGAATGTGATGTCATAGCGCAAGCCGAAACTCACGCTCAGCTTGGTGGTCACTTTCCACTGATCCATGGCATAAAATCCATCCACCCAGCCACCGTGTTCGGTTTCAATCACATTGCGGCGTCCGGCTTCCGTCGGGGTCCCCAAAAGGAACGATGCCAGAGCGTTGCCGCCAGACAGGTCTAAGGGGTTGGCCGTATTCGCCGCGGCAAACTGGACATTTGAGTTCAGATACAGAGCGTTGGCGTTATTGCTGGCGAAATTTACTCCCGCTTTGATCGTGTGGCGCCCAATTGTTTTTGTCAGGTCACCACCGTATTCCCAGATGTTCGATACATGGGTGTTGTCAACCTGCGCGGCGCCGTGCGCGCTAGGATTGGGGTTCCCGATGTATCCCTGGATTACGACCTCCGGGATCATCTGGACACCGTTTCTGAAATTCCCCGCGAAGTTCGGGGAAAATCCCACCTGGACGCCGAAGCTGGGCGCGGCATTAGCAAAGTTGGCGCCTTGATCGATATTCATGCTGGTGCGTCCGAAGTGGAAATCGGCCAGCATGGTCCCGGAAAACAAGTGGGTGTAGTCAACAGCTATGTTGTAGCCGTCGGTCACCTGGTTGTGCAACAGTCCAGCAAAACCACCCGATCCGGTGACCGGTTGGCGGAAGCTGGTGTAGCGGGCCCACACGTTGTCACGTGCGCTGAACTGGTGGTCCAGACGTCCACTGCCTTCGTCCTGGCGCGTAATCGTCTTGGTCGTGTCGAGACCATTGAATTGCGGGTTGCCCACGAGGTTTGGTGCCGGAAATAAAGTTTTTGCGTAATTGACCATGTCCTGGTCGATCATGCTGGAAGGAATCTTGTTGCATGGCGTGCCCGGGCCCTGAATATTGTTAGGCGCAGGGAGAGGGTTCCCGTTCCCCGCACACATGAACGGTTGACCGCTATATGGGTTATAAATTTGGCCGGCAATGCCCGTGAGATCCCCAGCCAGCTGCGCCGTTGTTGGCGTGTTGTAGAGATTGGACGCTCCCGTGTGATTGCGAAAGCCCTCATAGCTGAGGAAGAAAAATGTTTTCCTTGGATGTTCGCCGGGAATGAGGAGCGGACCGCCAAAGGTCCCGCCAAACTGATTCTGTTGGAACTGGGGCTGCACATTGGCCGGAATCAGCGGATTGAGTGCGTCCAGATCTTTATTTCGCAGAAACTCCCAGGCAGACCCATGGAACTGCGCGGTTCCTGACTTGGTAACAACGTTAACGACTCCGCCGACCACGCCACCGAACGATGCGTCGTCGTTGTGCGATTGAACCTTAAACTCCTGGATGTCGTCGACAATCGGGGGAATGGCGTAGGTGCTACCGAACGACCCTTGGTCATTTACACCGTCCAGCAAGAACAAGTTGCTGCGGTTGGACTGTCCATTCACCGACGGGTAGGAAAACGTACCGACTGGATTCGACCAGATACCGCCGCTGGTAGTGGAGTTCTGTGACACGTTCACTGTGCTTACGCCCGGCGTGAGATTGAGCAACTGGGTAAAATTTCGTCCGTTTAAGGGCAGGTCGTTGACCTGCTCCTTCACCACTGCGACGCCCAACTCGACAGTCGATGTTTCGAGGGCGACCGCGTTGGCCTGCACATTGACGACTTCATTGATCGCTCCGGCCTTGAGCGTGAAGTCATAAGTTGCGGTTTGGTTTACGACCAGAGTGATTCCTGAGTTAATTGCCGGGCCGAAGCCGCTCTTAGTGACCTTCAAATCGTAATTCCCCGGCTGTACGTTCGGCATGACATAGGCGCCCACGGCGTTCGTGACCGCAGTGCGATTTAAGTCCGTGTCGCGGTTGTGCAATACCACCGTACCCTCGGTGACGACCGCGCCACCCGAATCACGAACCGTTCCGTTGACGGTTGCGGTAGCTTGCGCCCAAGCGGGCGAGGCGGAGATCGCGAACACAAATACCGCCACGAAAATCGATGTCAACATCACAATCGACCGCTCATGCATTCTCGAGAAAACCTGGCGGGTCATCGTAGATCCTCCTCGCGTGGTCGTTTTGACCTCTGCGACACGGTTCCGTAACTTCCAGCGGCACTTTTCTTCTCGACGGATTGCTGGGCTTCCAACAGCGGCCCCTACACAAACCCCACACCGTACAAGCTTCTAGCACTGGTTTTCGAATGTTGTCAATCAAAAAATTTCATTGTGATGAATTAAGTTTCACTACATGAAACGAGCCTATCGCTTTTGAGTCAGAAACCATGCTAAAGTTTTGTATAGTGAAACTAAATCTCGTATACAGAGGCTATTCAGTCGGTCGTTTTGAGTTGTGCAGTGAGACCTGAAAGTCGCAAGAGGTAGCCATGCCGCGAGTCGCAAAATCCGGTCCAGGTGCAGCGCCAGTCGGCGTGATCTCGAAAGTTTTGCGGATCCTCGAGGCCCTTCAGGGCTCTTCTGCCGGGTTAGGGCTGAAGGCTATCTGCGATCTGACAGGCATTCACAAAAGCACGGCATACCGTTTTCTCAAACATTTGGAGCGCGAAGGCTATCTGGTTCGCACGGAGGCGGGAGCTTATCTGATCGGTCCGCGCCTGTCGCAGATGTCGACGCGCGGCAGCCAGGGAGCGACGCTGCAAGCAGTTGCCCGGCCGATACTCTGGGAGTTGTGGAAGTCAACCCAGGAAACCGTCAACCTGGCGGTTCTCGACCAGGGGACTGTGCTTTACGTCGATGTGATCGAGAGCCCGCACGAGTTCCGGCTTTCATCACGCGTGGGCACGCGCCGTTCGTTGCACGTCACTGCGCTGGGCAAAGCGTTGGCGGCGTTTCTACCCGCAGAATTACGAGCAAGTATCTTGAGCACGATCAAGTTCCAACCGTCAACGCCGAAAACGATTATGAACCTGGTGCACTTCCGTCAGGAACTCGAGAAGATCCGGCGGCAAGGGTATGCAGTGGACGACGAAGAAGCCGTGCAGGGTGCGCGTTGCGTGAGCGCTCCAATTCTTAACGCGGACCGTAAACCTATCGCCGCTGTAAGTGTGTCTGGACCCGTAACCAGGGTCAGCCCCAACCAGGTTGCTGCGTTGGCCGGAGCAGTCAGCTCTGCGGCGCGCGCCATTTCCGTGGCGATGGGATTCTCGCAGCACGAACCCGAAACGGCAACTCTCCGCCGCGCGGCGAGGACCCCTTCGGCTCGAACCTGACCTTCTAACAATCAAGCCGGAATTCAATTCTTCGCTCCCGCCGGAACGCTGTTACACCGATTTGAAAGATCCTGGATGGCGGCGTCTTGCGGAAATTTCTGCCTTCCTTCGGCAGCAACTTGGCAAGCTTCCTGCATTTTGTTAAGCGCGAAGTATATTTTGACACTAAGACGATAGAGTTCGGCGTCATAGGGAGCTACTTGCATCCCTTTTCGCAAGAAGTTGGGGGCATCAGATTGTCGATCGGCCGCAACTAGCAACTTTCCCAGTTCTTCGAAGTCGGCTGGGTTCGTCGCGCCACGCTCGATTGCGTCCTCGAGATATCGAATCGCACCCGAAGCGCCCTTGCCATTTTTCTCTTGCAGAGCTTCGTCAGCTTGCGCCTCCAGGACGTAGACGTTGTCTGGCTGAGTGGCCTCGAGTCGCTTTGCCACGGCCCAGTATCGCGCTCGATATTCCGGATGAGCCAGCATCACTTGGCTGTAAGCCTGCAGCAGGGTCAATGGCGGCGGAGCTTCATGCTTTGCAGGATTGGCGCTGAGATGAACCAAGTCAGGAAGCTGCGGAGTTATCATGTGGAACGCGATGTCGGGGAATGGTTCTTCGGCTTCTGCCACAATGCGATGGTTAGTGAGTACGGAATGCGAGATCACCGCCACGTCCCGCTTGGGCATATGGCAGCCAGCACAATCATCGGGAGGCGTCTTGTGCTGCCTCAGAGACAAAGGCGCTGCGCAACCTTTCTCAGTGTGACAGGCGAGGCACTTGGTGCGAAAGTACGCCGGAGCTTCCTGCTGCGAAGGTTGCACGTGAGGATCGTGACAGCTGATGCAACCCAGCCGTCCGCCGCTCTTCAAATAACACTTACTGAGGCGCATGGAGAGGTAGTGCTCCAACAGATCATCTTTGGGCGCTGACTCGCGAGTGAATGGAACCAGGAAAATGCTGAGCGTGTCGTCCAGTTCAGTGCCCGGGCGAAAATCGCGGTATGTCTTTCCGGCCTGCAGGACACGTGCGTCCCCAGTTTGATGGCAAGACATACAGATGTTGTCCGCCAGCCAAGGCGAAAGTTTGGCCGGGTTTGTAATCGAGCCGAGCGGAGAGCCCATCTGCGCAGCGGCCAGGTGCGACTGACCCGGACCGTGGCAGTTCTCACAACCGATGGCTAGTTCCGTGAAAGGCGGGTCTCGAAAGCGCCCGTTTTCAGCGAGAAGGGGTTCAGGCTGGCCGCTGTGACACACAATGCAACCAGGTAGAATCGGCCGGTTGAAACCGTAATCTCCAAATTCATATCCGGGAGAAAGATCCCAACTACGGGTCTTCGCGTAAAAGGAAAGCGGGGCCTCGAAGAGGTAATCGTCGTGCCGCACAACAGCTCCACTGCCGTTCGCACCCGAGCCAATGATCCAATCGACATCGTGGGTCTCGCGGAAAATTTCCTTTCCATCGGTGGCCGTCTCGTACTCGCTCTGATAGAGCTTTCCGTCGCGTGCCGCGACCTCGAAATGGCGATTGAGCTTGGGATTAAAGATGCTGGCCGACGTGGGCATCTTTTCTAGGAGAGACGGAGTTATCTCCGACATGGAGCGGCCCATGTCTGTGCGCAAGAAGGATTCGTAGATGATCGGATGGCACTTGGAGCACGCTCGTGAGCCGACATAACCGGCGCCGTGCAGGGAGCTCTGATCTGCCGCTGCAGTTGCTCCTGGCAACTTGCTTTGGAAGCTGGCGCCGGTCATCAGAAGCAGCAGGGCTGCGGCGATCGACGCCGCACTGGCTGCGATCGCTCGCATTGGCCTTTCTCTGGTGCCGCTCGAAGACTTCATTACCGAAACGCCGGCTTCCATGCCTGCAGCTCCTGCTTGACCCAACCTGCGTTTTTTTCAGAGTGGCAAAATAAACAGGCATTGGGACTTTGCTCCTGCCCGAATCGCTGCGTCATGTCGGCACTCGGAATGTCGTCGATCTGGTGCGTGCGGGCGCGAAAAAGAACGGCATCCATGATGCGCGGCATGTGACAGGAGACGCAGCGGCTCGCTTCAGATTCGATGCGGTGATGAGTGTGTGCCGCCAAGGCTGCGCTGCTCTGGAACTGCGAGTGGCATCCTGTGCACATCAAGTCCGGCTGATCACGAAATTTTATGGAAGTCAGGTTGGACTCGGCATCGTGTCCATGCGGATCGTGACAGGTCCCGCAGTTTGCCTGACCCTTCTTGAAGCACTGCGATCGTTCCAGCGCCTCTACGATGAATGTTGTTTGCCGGAAGCGGCCGTCCTTGTAAAAACCGATTCGAGAGAACTCGCCGAACGGGATGCTTGGATTGCGGATGTAAAACCCATCCGAGCGCGAATAGTTTAATTCGCCAGACGGACCAGGCGAGCGGATGGCCGATTGCATATGGCATTGCCCACAGATCCGCACAAAGTCCCGATTTCCTAGATCGCGGAAATTTACCGGCGGATCAATCGGGTCTTTCGGATAAGGTTCGTTCGCAGTCAGCTCCGCGACATGCTGCGCAGAAGGACCATGGCACATTTCGCAGTCAATTCCGGGCTCTCTGAACTCCACGTTCCTAACGTCGAAGCTACCACCGTTCACATTTCGTAACTGGCTGGTGTGGCACACGGCGCAAATGGCTTGATAACTTGTAGCGGCGCCAAGCTTCCTCCAAGCTCGCAGATCGGCTCGTTCGCTTCCCGGGGCGTCAATAATTTTCCAGTAATTGATCCACTGCTGCGTCAGCCTGCTGTACTGGATGGGAAAAACGTGAATTTCTCCGTTAGGCAACTTGGTCGCGTAAGCCTGTTGAAATTTTGATCCGATCGTGTAGTCCACAGGGTACGCGTGCCACGTACCGTCAGACTGCTCGATGTCGAAATAATGCCGCCCATCGCGTATCACCATGCGAGCAAATCGAGTGCGATTCCGGCCCCGGGTAACATTTAACTTGCCGTTAAGATATTCGGCGTCATCGCCTAAGTGGAACTCATTGTTGCTTTGAAAATCGCCGATAACGTTCTGCGGAGAATAGGGACGCAGCATTTTCGCCATTCCGGTCTGCGCCCACTCCCGATAAATTGTGCCGTGGCAGCCGCGGCAGGACTCGGAACCAGCATATTCCGGCAACCCCCGACCTTCCCGGTTCTCGATCGGAAAAGTTTCTGCGCTGCGACTTTCCGGCGAAAATTTTCTCTCACGTTCCATCTGTTGCAGAAAACCTTCAAAAGTCTCGCGAGGGCCCGGCTTGAGCCCTTCGTAAATGGCCTGCAGATTTTCCAGTGCCTTGGGCGCAAGGCTGTCCTTCGCTTCGTAAACTGCAGCAAAGTTGCCCGCCGCTGGACGCAATGCCCCAGCTGAGAGCTGGGCTAACGCTAGCAAATAAGTGGTTTCAGAGTCGGAGGAATTCAACTTTTGCGCCGCCTCTAGGGAAGATTCGCAATCCTTCAGCAGGGTGGTGCGTTTTTCGCCCATGGGCGCTTCGAGGGCCTGACCCAGAAGCCCCCGGCCTTTGGCGAAATTTGCAGTCGCTTTCAGCTTACGCTTGAGCTCCGGCCAACTCTCCGCGGCAATGCTACCGGGCGCGGCGAATCGATCGAGATTCTCGATTGCATCCTGAGCGTCTGAGATCGCCGCGGCGTTCAAATGTTTCTGTGCTTCCACATCGGCCACCGAAACAAGAAGCAACGGGTTCTCGGGCAGTAGGGTCAGCGACGCTCTGGCATAGTTCAGCCCCGCGTCGTAATCCTCCAGTCCGAAACTGGCGCGAGCCGCCAAGTCGTAAGCTTGGAAGAGAAAAGAGGATCGGGGAAATCGCCCCAAGAACGAATTGGCCTGCTGGAGCATCTGTGCGGGAGAGCCTTGGTTGAACAGCGTGAGAAAGGCTGCACGTTCCCCTGCATCCGAAATCTGATCTGCTACGGTAGAAGGACTGCGGTTCTGAGTCGTGATATTTGCATCGATGTCCTGGCCCACGAGAGGCACAAGTGGACAAATCAAAATTCCGATCCGAAGCACCCACTTCAACATTCAGCGCACTCTAGCCCAAACATCTTCGGAACGCAACCAGACTTTTGCCGATACCCCCTTGACGACCAGGGGCGGTGTGGTCCATTCTGCAGGCCTTTACCTCGGGAGGTTTAATGGACCCGGCGTTGCTGTTTGGAATCGGAGTAGTCACGCTGGCAGGTATTCTCCAAGGAAGCTTCGCCGCTCCCATGAAGCGGATGTCCGGGTGGCAATGGGAAAACAGCTGGTTGCTGTTCGCGCTGTCTGGACTGATCGTATTTCCCTGGATTATCAACTTTGCCACCGTGCCGAATGTCACTAGTGTTTACTTAGGAGCGACTCCGCCTACTCTCATCAAGGTGGTTGTATTTGGATTGTTATGGGGCGTAGGCGCGACTTTATTTGGTCTCGGGATCAGTCGCGTGGGAATGGCGCTCGGGTTCGCGCTGATCTTGGGCATTACAGCTTCCTTTGGCTCGTTGTTCCCGCTGGCGATGCTTCATCCTGAGCAACTAGTGGCAAAACACGGGCTAGCTCTAATCGCCGGCACTACCGTCATGGTCGTGGGGCTCGTCTTTCTCGCACTTGCCGGGCGCGCTCGCGAGCAGGATCTTCGAACTGGCAATGGTGTGCGTTCTGGTTTCACGGTCGGTCTGGTGATCTGTATCTTCTCTGGAATTTTCTCCTCGATGATGAACTTTAGTTTCGTTTTCGGTGATGAACTCAGGGTGCGTGCTCTCCAGTCCGGAGCGAGCAACGCGATGGCAGCCAATCCAATTTGGGCGCTCACGGTGACCGGCGGATTTGTTGCTAACTTCATTTATTGCGTGTACCTGCTGAACAGGAATCGGACATGGGCTGTGTTCCGTGAGGGAAATCCGGCCACATATTGGGCGCTTGGCATCTCGACGGGATTGCTGTGGTTCGGCGGAATTGCGTTTTATGGAATGGGCGCCGCTTCCCTGGGTTCCTTGGGCAACATCGTGGGGTGGCCCATCTTCATGACGATCGACATCATTGCGGCTCTGTTCTGGGGAGCTGTGTCGGGCGAATGGAAGGGTGCGAGTCGTCGGGCCTTAGCCTATAACTGGACCGGAGTCGGGGTCCTGCTACTGGCGATCGCGGTTATTTCTGCTGGGAATGCCAGCTGAGTAAGCTACTTGGCACTAGTGGCCGATCCTTCAATTCTCACCTGGCTAACCCCATGAGTCTTGCTCTTGTCGATGCCGTTGCCTTCCCGCACAACGTAGTACCGGTTCGCGGGAAGATCGGAGAGCGTTTCGACCAAGCCGCTGGGCCAGCGAATCACCATCCTCTCTGCCTTAGACGCGCTACCTAAGCCGAAATGCAGCGGCAGATCGCTCTGCGAGATGTAACCGTCTCCGCTGCGCACTTCCTTCTCGTATTTATCTCCGCTCTGTTCCAGGGTCACCGCGGCGCCCAACGCTGCGCGATTCGATTTCACGCCAACCAGTTGCAAGCTGATCCAGTTCCCAACAGGCGCGGTATTGTAGTAGAGCGACGGTCTCTCATTCATGTTGTTCACCAGAGCCTCCTGGTGTCCATCGTTGAACAGGTCGCCGAGCGCCATGCCGCGACCAGAGTGTGGCTGGCTCAGAGTCGTACCCGCACCTGCAGTGATGTTGGCGAATGTCCCGTCGTGCAGGTTGTAGTATGCAACCTTCGGTTCGCGATAGCTGGTTCCCAATGCTTTGCCTTCCACTTCCGGATACACATGGCCGTTGGCGATCAGGATTCCCGGCCACCCGCTGTTGTCAAAGTCATAGAATTGCACTCCCCATCCCAGCCACGTCTTGATCTTGCCCAATCCGGCGCTGTAGGTGACATCGTCAAAGTTGTTGTCGCCGCGGTTGAGGTAGAGAGTGGGAGTGTCATCGCTGAAATTGGTTTTGACAATATCCTGATACCCGGCGTGGGTGAAGTCGTCTGCGGAAAGTCCCATGCCCGCCTGTTCGGATCCGTCCTCGTTGTACGCCACGCCGGCTTTCCTGCCAATTTCCGCGAACGTGCCGTCACGATTATTGTGAAATAAAAGGCTGGGAGTGGAGTCGCAAGCCACGTAAATATCCGGCCACCTTTCGTGGTCGAAATCTGCCGTCAGCGATGTAAATCCATAACATCCGGATGCATTAAGAACTCCTGACTTTTGCGAGACATCGCTGAACGTACCATCACCGTTATTGTGATAAAGCGCATTCACCCCCGGCTTCAATCCACGCGGGCCGCACATTACGTTGACCCCCTTCCACTGGCAAAATCGCCCCTCGCCTGGCCGGGGCACGGAATCGTAAGCGAAGTTCACGTAGCGCACGACAAAAAGGTCCGCTTTGCCGTCGCGGTCGTAGTCAACGAAGCTGCAACCGGTACTCCATTCGTCCCGAGAAGTACTGAGGCCGGCCTTAGCCGTCACATCGCTAAATGTCCCGTCACCGTTGTTGTGATAAAGAACATTCTGTCCCCAATAAGTGACGAACAAATCGAGGTAGCCATCGTTGTCGTAATCGCCGACGCAGCCTCCTTGTCCCCAACCGGAGCGAGCCAACCCCGCGCGGGAAGTTACATCAGTGAACGTGCCGTCGTGATTGTTGTGGTAGAGATACCCGGTTGGAGCTCGATCTTTGGGGAATCCCTCGACCGTCGAACCGTTGGGAAGAAAAATGTCAGGCCAACCGTCGTTGTCATAATCGAAGATGATGGCGCCGTTCCCCGTGGTCTCAATGATGAATTCTTTATGAGTGTCACCCCCGTAGACGTTGGAAGTAGTTAATCCCGCCTGCTGGCCAATGTCCTCGAAGTGGACAGGGCCGGGTTTGATCCTTTCAGATGGTCGCGTTGGTTTCACCGCTTGTGCGACAAGCCAAGCAGTCAATGCAAGAGAACCGACAAGGAACAGGAGAGCACGAGAGCTTTGCATCTGGTTCGCCGAGAACCATCATAAGGCAGAATCTCGGATAGATTGCGCCGCCTCATCGTGTGATGAAAGATGCCATTGTGTTAGCTCGTGGGTTTCCACGCAACTACGTTTTGCTTTGACACGCCGAGTCGATCGATTCCCAGTTCAACAATATCCCCCTCTTGCAAGTACTGCTGAGGTTTCATCCCTAGCCCGACACCGGCTGGTGTTCCGGTGCTGATGATATCGCCAGGCAGCAGAGTCATGAACTGGCTGACGTAGCTGATGAGGGTAGGCACGTCAAAAACCATCTCAGCAGTGGAGCTTCTTTGCCGAAACTCACCGTTAACCTTCAGCCACATCCCTAGCTTGCTCGTGTCCGGAATCTCGTCACGAGTGGCGAGAAAAGGTCCAAGCGGCGCAAACGTGTCCGCACTCTTTCCTTTGACCCATTGTCCGCCACGCTCAAGCTGGAACACGCGCTCGGAATAATCGTTGTGCAGAACGTAGCCTGCCACATATTCGAGAGCTTGTTCCGGTTCGATGTAGTTGCACTTCTTCTCCATCACGACAGCCAGTTCCACCTCCCAATCCACCTTTCTCGCATTCTTCGGCATCACCAGATCATCATTCGGACCGACGAGAGAGCTACTGGCCTTGAAAAATATGACAGGTTCCTCCGGAATCTCCATCTTGCTCTCTCGCGCGTGGTCACGGAAGTTCAGCCCGATACAGACAATCTTGCTGGGACGGGAGATCGGTGATCCCAAGCGAACAGATTGCGCAATTCGCGGCGCAGAGGCGGCGTTTTCCCTCAACCAACGGTTCAGGCGGGAAACGCCATCATTTGTAAAGAACGCTTCGTCATAGTCCGGTATGAAGGCGGAAACATCCAGCCGCGACGCGTCCTCCATGATAAGTCCTGGTCTTTCATTGCCTGGCTCGCCAAATCGGATCAGCTTCATCAGGTAAATTCCATTTTCGATCTGCATGCGATGACGCCGCGTGCTCGATCGGGCAGCACCACGAAAAAAGTGGCAATGCTAAACCAACAGATTCAACTTCGCAAGTCCGGGATGTGAAGATTTTCGAAAACTAACAATCGTTTCAAAGGATAAAACGCATTGCTACTGTAGAACGGCTCGAAATGTGTCTCGCGAAAGATTAATTTGGCCTGCGTCCACAGTTACTGCTAGAGTTTCCGATTGCGCGAGCGCATTAGCGCCTAAATAGTTATGAAAAGAGACTCCGAAGTACCTGATGTTTTCCCGCAACTCGACTACAAACCACAATTGCCGCAGCGCATGGACCACGGCATCGGTATTGTCGGCGCCGGAGGGATTGTCAACTACGCACATCTGCCCGCTTACAAAAAGGCTGGATTCAAGGTTGTCGGCATCACTGACAGAAATCGTGAACAGGCGGAGCGAACTTCCAAGCAACACGGAATCGCTAAGGTCTATGGCGGCGTTGATGAGCTACTGCGCGAACCTGATGTCGAAATAGTTGACATTGCCGTATACCCAGCGGAACAGTTTGCCGTCGTCGAACAGGCAACTGCCGCTGGCAAACATCTGCTCTGTCAGAAGCCCTTATCTGACGAATACGCCCAAGCGGTTCGCACCGTGGAGTTTGCGGAACGCGCCAATGTCAAGCTCGCCGTCAACCAGCAGATGCGCTGGGATGCAGGGATCCGTTGCTCTCGTTTGCTGATCGATGATGGCTGGCTCGGAACCCCTACTTACGCCACCATTCAGGTTCACTGCAAGACTGATTGGAGTCTGTGGCCATGGATTTATCGGGGAAAACACGTCGAGATTATGTTCCATAGCATTCATTACATCGACTCACTTCGTTATTTGCTGGGCGAGCCCGCCCATGTTTTCACGAGCGGCAGTCGAGCACCGGACGAAACCACAAGTGCTGAAACCAAAACGCTTACTGTTTGGGAGTATGCATCCGGTCTGCAGGTGCTCATCGACGTTTGCCACACTACCTGGCAGGACGACCCTTATGCGATCTTTCGTCTCGAGGGCACGGAAGGCGTAATCAAGGGCACAATCGGCCTCATGTACAACTATCCAACAGGCCGGCCTGACACACTGGAGTTCATGTCGAAACGCAACCCCAGCTACTGGTTCACTGCCCGCCTTGACAGCATGTGGATTCCCGATGCGTTCGTTGGCCCGATGGCCTCATTGATGCGTGGGATCGAAGATGGTTCCGAACCAGAGACCAGCGGACGAGACAACTTGCGCACACTGCAAATTGTGTTCGCACAGTACCGTTCCATGCTTGAAAAGCGTGCCGTCCGTCCGCAAGAAATCACCGGATAAAAGCGATTACGTTCCCGGGCGTGCCGCTTTCAGGTCGGAAGAACAGCCCGGTTCTTGCGGCGTTACATAAACGCCATTTTCAATGCGGGCTGGATTCACGAAGTGAGCCTGCAAGTGAGGGATACACTCCAGGAATACCGCTTCATGTCCCATTGCGATGTGATTGAACAAGACCAGGTGCTGATGAATCTGCCCCATATCGCCGACGTGTGGAACTACCTTCAATCCGAACTTTCGCGCCAGCAAGCTCACCGCGAGAAACTCTGAAATTCCAGCAACCCGCGTGCAGTCGACCTGCACGATCTGCACCGCTTCCGCCTGCATGAAGTTCTTAAACAAAATCCGGTTGGGCACATGTTCGCCGAGCGCAATTGGGATCGGATGCATCGCTTCAGCGAGAGTCTGGTGCGCTCGAATGTCGTCCGGGTGGGTTGGCTCTTCGATGAAATATGGCGACATGTCCCGCAACGCCCGGCACATTTCGAGCGCCACGGGCAGCGTCCATTGCTGGTTGGCATCCAGCATAATTAGCGCATCGGGTCCGGCGAGATCGCGCAGCATGTGCGCCCGCCGCACATCTCGTTGACCATCGCGTGATCCCACTTTGAGTTTGAACGCGCGGAAGCCTCGCTCCATGGCTTGCCTCGCCAGTTCCTTCACCTGCGTGTCTTCGTACTGGAACCAGCCCACAGAAGTGTCGTACCCAGGATATCCAGCACGAAGGATGCCTTCCCGTTCTGCCCGCGAACCCATATGCTTCCACAGAATCTGTTCGGCTTCGTCCCGCGTGAGCACATCCTCCAGATAGCTCAAATCAAGCAGGTCGACGACGTCCTTCACCTCGAGGTCAAGAAGCAATCGCCACAGTGGAGCGCTTCGGCTCTTGGCCCATAAATCGAAACATGCGTTAGTAAGCGAGGCAAGCGCCAGATGGACGACTCCCTTGTGCGGCCCGAGCCACCGCAGCTGCGGATGCTGTGCAAGCTGTCGCGCGATCACGCCAAACTCCGCCATGAGTTCTTCGATTTCCCGGTCGACTAGTTCTTTGCCGAGCAATTCAATCGCTTGGCAGACTAGTTGGTTTCCCTCGCCAAGAGTTAGCACGATTCCCGTGCCGTACAGTTCCTTGTCGCAATTGAGCAGCGTCGTGGCAAATGCGTACTCGGCCCCAGAGTGAACAGCATCACTGCCTGCGCCATGCTCCAGTAGAAAACGCACGTCTCGGATTTCGAGAGAAGTGATGCGATGTTGTCTCATGTTCGGTTCCCCTGGATTTCGGCGCGTTCCTCACAAACCGTAGCCGGCGGTCAAGGTCATCGAATATAGTAGAGCGGCTTCAGAGAATGCAAACGTTCGAGAGGACTGCAGAAATGAAGCGTTATGGTTCTGTGATCAAAGTAAGACCGGAATTCATCGAGGTATACAAGAAGTATCACGCAGCCGTGTGGCCGGAGGTTCTAGCCATGATCCGGCGTTGCAACATCCGCAACTACTCCATTTATTTGAAAGACGACTTTCTCTTTGGATATTTTGAATATCACGGCACAGACTACGCCGCTGATATGGCGACCATGGCGGCAGACCCGAAAACGCAGGAATGGTGGGCCATCATGATGCCGATGCAGAAGCCGATGGAAACACGCGCCCAGGGTGAATGGTGGGCCAACATGGAAGAGGTTTTTCACTGCGAATGATTTGACAGTCGTTGCAGCTCCAGATAGATTTCCGCTCCGTATGCAGATCATCGACGCGCACCAGCATCTTTGGGATCTAGAGCTCTTTCGTTATTCGTGGCTTGACTCCCTTCCAGGATTGAACCGCTCGTTCCGCATGACGGACTACCTCAAAGCAACAAGGGGCCTGAACGTCGTGAAATCGGTGCACTTGGAGGCAGACGTCGATGAGCCTTTCATGCTGCACGAGACGCGTCATCTGCTCACGCTTGCAGATCGAGCTGACAACCCTCTGAAAGGAATCGTCGCTTGCGGCCGGCCGGAGAATACAAATTTCAGGTCTTATCTGGACAAGATCGCAGGGCATTCCAAACTGAAAGGAATTCGCCGTGTGCTGCACACGCAGCCTGACGAACTTGGTCAGGGACAAACGTTCATTGAAAATGTAGCCGCACTCTCCAACTATGGCCTGTCCTTCGACATCTGTGTGCTCGCCCGACAACTTCCAATTGCCGTTAACCTGGTTGCGCGCTGCGTCGGGGTGAGTTTCATCCTCGACCACTGCGGCGTCCCGCAGGTGAAAGAAAACATTCTCGATCCCTGGCGCGCACACATCGCGGAGATTGCCAAGTTTTCCAACGTCGTTTGCAAGATTTCGGGCCTCGTCGCGTATGCCGATCCGCAGAAGTGGACGGCGGAGGATCTGCGGCCTTATGTCGACCACGTGATTGAATGCTTCGGCTGGGACCGCGTGTTGTTCGGAAGCGACTGGCCAGTGTGTACGCTCTCCGCCAGCTACAAGCAGTGGGTAGAAGCCTTGCAGTCAATCACACAGAGCGCTGGCAAAATGAATCAGAAGAAACTATTCCACGACAATGCGGTTCGTGTGTACCGCCTGAGCTAAAGTCCAAATTCTTTCTGAATCGTCTCGGTATGTTCTCCCACTCTTGGCGCCAGCCGTTCGCTGGTAAGCATTCTTCCGTCGAGGCGAATCGGCAATCGTGTGGTCAGAATTTCACTTCCGCGACCATCGGTTAAAGTCTGCAACATGGCAAGCTGCTCAAAGGCCTTTGAGGCACGGAGTTTCGGCCAATCCATGACTTCGGCGCACCAAATGTCGGCTGCGTTCAAAATCTCCAGCCAGTGTTCGTTGGAATCTTCTTTCAAGCGTTTGGCGATCACGCGTTTGATCTCATCGCGGCGGCGGAAGCCTTCAGCTGAATCGGAAATCTTTTCGAGTTCGGGCAAGGCCAACAACTTACCCAAGGTCGGCAAGTGCGTCATCGCCAGCGCCAGATATCCGTTTGACGTGTCGTATACGCCGTAAGGCGCGGCCAGATAGGCGTGCGCGTTGCGAAACGAGCTTCGCCGAGGAAGCCGGCCTCCGTCGTTCAAATACGTGGTGAGCACTTCAAACTGGAAGTCGAGCAATGCTTCGATCAGGCTGGTCTCCACTAGGCCTCCCCGCCCACTCACTCCTCGCCGCACCAGGCAAGCCAGGATTCCTTCGCATAGATTGTGTCCCGCGAGCATATCGGCAATCGCTAGCGCCATCGGTGTCGGGGGATCGTCTTCGTTGCCGCTTAGCCACATGATTCCGGAGCGCGCTTGCGCCAGTAGATCCTGCCCCGGACGATCGCGCCAGGCTTCGGCATTTCCATATCCACTAACCACGCCATAGACCAAACGACTGTTGAACTTTGACACGCTCTCGTAACCCAACCCAAGCCGTTCCATCACGCCCGGACGAAAGTTCTGCACCATCACATCAGCGTGCGTGATCAGGTGCCGGAGCTTCTCCAAGTCAGAAAGGCTTTTCAGATCCGCCGCGTAACTCTGTTTATTGCGATTGATAGCGTGAAAGAGAGTGTTCTCACCGTGCACATCGGTATCACTCAAATAAAGCGAGCGGCCAAGGTCTCCTGCTCCCGGGCGCTCAATCTTAATGACGCGGGCACCCATGTCCGCCAGGCGAAGAGTCGCCAGAGAGCCGGAAAGAAACTGGCTGAAATCCAGCACCAAAAGTCCTCGCAGCGGCTTCTCGAGATTTCCATCTTTGCCAGGATCCGAAGTCGTCACAGAAATAGAGCTCCCTTAACGATTCTATTCATAAAATTATATTTTTATTAGAGAAATTATTGTAGTAGGCTGTTCAAGGTTCGACGATGAGTACCCGGCGTGCCCTCCCAACTCGGCGGCAAACGAACTCCAGGAGGATCCACTATGCGGCACCGGCCCTTGAAAAGGGTTTGGATGTCCTGGAGTTCCTTGCTTCCGTGTCAGAAGCTTTAACCCATAGCGAGATTGCCCGCCATCTCGGACGGACAATCAATGAAGTGTTCCGCATGCTCGTGTGTCTCGAAGAGCGCGGCTACATCTCCCGCACGGGCTCCGACGAGCGCTATCAGCTCACCCTGAAGTTATTCGAAATCGTTCATCAACATCATCCGCTGCAGCGCCTGATCGCCCAGGCGCGCCCACTGCTGCAGCAGGTCGCAAACAGTACTGGACAATCCTGCCATCTTGCCATGCTTAACAGCGCAGAGGTGGTGGTCGTTGCCCAAGTGGATGCGCCGCGCAATACGGGCTTCTCGGTCCGGTTAGGCGCCAACGTCGATCTTTTGAACACAGCTTCCGGGCACCTGATCCTCGCCTTTCAGGGCGATCAAGTCCGTACCCACGTGCTGGCCGCATGGCGCCGCCGCTCTCGCAGACCAATTCCGGGCAGGCTCGCACGCCATCTCGACGAAATTCGCCGGCGTGGATACGAAGAGTTGGAGAGTTATCAAGTGCACGGCGTCGTAAACATCAGCTTTCCGATCTTGAACCAGCACGGAGAAGCGCTTGCGGCGATGGCCGTTCCTTTCCTCCCGCGCATCGGAGACAGCGTTGGTCCGCCGCAGGTGAAGGAAGCCCTTGCCGTGGCAAGCCGAACACTGTCCTTAGCGATCGGTGGAAATAAATTGACACTCAATCCCCGCGTATTGCCATCATGACCCGAACCGAGTATTGGGAAGACTACGTTGTGGGCGAGCATCGAGTGACATCCGGTCGCACGATTACCGAAACCGACGTGGTGATCCACGCCGGACACACTGGAGATTACTTCCCCCATCACGTGGATGCGGAGTTTGCGCGTCAAACTCCATTCGGCCAGCGGATCGCCCACGGTACGATGACCTTCGCCATCGGGATTGGTCTGACAGCGAGCCAAATCAATCCTGTTGCTTTTACCTACGGTTATGACAAGCTGCGCTTTCCGAAACCAGTGTTCATTGGGGATACCCTGCGTACCCGTGTCACTGTGAAAGAAAAGCAGGAACACTCCAAGCGGAAGGACCATGGACGCGTAATCGAGGCGTGTGAAGTGTTAAACCAGCGTGACGAGGTAGTGATGTATTGCGAGCACATCCTGCTCGCCGAGAAACGTCCGGCCACTTCGGCAGAATATTAAAACATCGCCGCTCTGGAGGCAGGCGCTGAAAACAAAAACTCCCATTACTCTGAAGGGGCTTACATGGGACCATCCTCGTGGATACGCTCCCCTGATCGGAGGGGCTCCTGAATATGAAAGGCAACATCCCGGAATCGGCATTCAGTGGGATCGGAGGAGCTTGCGCGAATTTGGCGAGGCTCCGATAGAGCAATATATCGACCGCTACGACCTGCTCATCGTGGATCATCCATTCGTCGGATTCGCCGCTGCGCACGGAGTTCTCGTCGATTTGGCTGCCTGCCTCAGCGAACAAGAGAAAGAAGGCTTTGCTCGTGATTCCGTCGGACCATCGTGGCAATCCTATTGGTATGGAGGAGGACTTTGGGCATTGCCTATCGATGCCGCGACGCAAGTTTCATCGTATCGTTCCGATCTGTTATTGAGGTTCTTCGCCGTAGTTCCTCATACCTTTGAAGAGGTTCTGGAACTCGGAAGGAAAGCTCGCGCTGCCGGAAAATTCATCATCGTGCCCGCGTGTCCCACAGACGCGATCAGTCTTTTCTTCACGCTGACTGCGAATCTCGGCTATCCCATTGCGGAAGGTTCCGAGGAATTTGTGAGCGACGTCGTTGCGTATGAGGCGCTCAATCGCCTGCACGCGCTGATCTCACTTGCTCATTTCAAGTCCGTCGACTGGAACCCGATTCAGGTTTATGACTTTATGGTTTCGAGCTCTGACGCGGTCTACTGCCCTTACGGCTTCGGATACTCGAATTACTCCCGCATAGGAAGTTCACCTCGCCTGAAGTTCACAAACGTGCCTGCGGCGGGCCAGCGTGGATGTGCCGGAACCATGCTTGGTGGCACTGGGATTGCGGTCAGCCGACACAGTACTCATGAACCGGAAGCAACTGCCTACGCCAAATGGCTCGCCAGCGCCGAGCACCAAAGAGGAACGTACTTCCGAAAAGGCGGACAGCCTGCAAGCCTGAAGGCCTGGACGGATCATTCGGTGGACGCCGCCGCTGATAGCTTCTTTTCTGGCACACTTCGAACCCTGCAGACTGCTTTTGTGCGTCCACGTTTCGACGGATTCGTGCGCTTTTTCGAAGCCGCCGGACTCGAAATCAATCGCTGTTTGCGAGGACACTTGCCAGATGCTGAGTTGGTCCGTTGGCTCAACGAGCACTATGCTGCCCAGCGCATTTCCGCACAGCGGATCGCCTGAGGCCGAAGGAGAATTCGTGATCAACGCCAATCCCGATGCCGCTAAACACACGGAAATTCCGGTCTGGAACGCCGAAGACTGGCTCTATGAAGACTTCCAGGTCGGCCAACGGGCGCGCTCGATTCGACGCACCATCTCTGAGGGCGAAAGCATGTTGTTCAACGCCATCGTGCTCGACATGCACCCTTACGTTGCGGATGATGTGTTCGCTAAAGAGGAAGGCATATTCGGCAAGCGATTGGTAGCCGGCGCCATGGTGTTTAGCCTCGGTCTTGGCTTGATGGCGCACAACAATATCCACACCTTCAGTTACGGATATGACAAGCTGCGATTCATTAAACCGGTGTTTGTGGGAGACACGATTTACACTATCCGCACTCATCTTGAAAAATGGCCCAAGTATCCGGAATTGGGCATGGTAAAGGTCTCATACGAAGTGTTCAAGGTGCCGGGGGAACTGGTTCTCTATTGCGAACATTTGCAGACCGTGAAGTATCGCGAACCTGCAAAGTTCAAGGACCAACCGCAGCCAAAGTAGAGCATCGTCAAAACGCTCGTCTACGAGAAGGTGCTAGGCTATGTGGTGTATGATCTGGTGCCGGTTTACTTGTCGCAGGGAATGTTTCGATGCAAACCGAAGGGAAGTCACGAAAGCTGTTGCGAATCCATCGCGACGATAACGTGCTCATTGTGGTCGCGCCAGTAAGCCCGGGCGATCGGGATGTGATCGACGGCCATGAAGTGGTCTTTACTGAAAGCATTGCCATCGGGCACAAAGTCGCGGCTGGTGATATTAAGGCCGCGGAAAGGGTGTATAAGTGTGGAGTTCCGATTGGCTCCGCGAAAGAGATGATTCCGGGCGGAGCCCACATTCACCTACATAACTTGAAGAGTGACTATATCGCAACCTACACTCTGGACAAAGATCATGTCTTCGTCAAGTAATTCCAGGTCAAATAACTTGCCCACGCTGCAAGGTTTTCTTCGTTCCGACGGAAGAAAAGGGATCCGAAACTGTATCGTTGTCGCCTACCTCGTGGAATGCGCTCATCACGTAGCCCGCGAGATCGTGGATTCTTTCAAAGGTCAACAGGTTCACCTGATCGGCTTTGGGGGCTGCTACCCCAATGCTTACGCTGACCGGATGATGAACAAGCTGTGTACCCATCAAAATGTCGGTGGTGCGTTGCTGCTGTCTCTGGGGTGCGAGAGCTTCAATCGCCATCGCCTCGAGGAGAATATTGCGAAGACCGGCCGTCCCGTGAGCACCGTCGTGATCCAGCAAACCGGTGGAACAAGAAAATCTGTCGACGCTGGCAAGACGTGGGTTGAAAACGCCCTGAGGCAGATTGCCGAAGTACCGCGAGCTCCGCTGCGGGTGGACGAACTCGTAGTGGGAACGGTGTGCGGCGGTTCCGATGCGACAAGCGGAATCTCAGCGAATCCCGCGGTCGGACGCGCCTTCGATATGCTGGTGAAGCAAGGTGCAGCCACGATCTTCGAGGAAACCGGCGAAATGATCGGATTGGAAGACGTCATGTCCGCCCGAGCGATCACGCTGGAGCTTGGCCACGAGCTGAAAAGGTCAGTCGAAAAAGCCGCGTATTACTACAAGCAGATGGGCCACGCCAGTTTCGCACCCGGGAATGCCGAGGGCGGGTTGACTACCATCGAGGAAAAGTCGATCGGAGCGTATTGCAAGAGTGGCGACTCGCCAATTTCTGGGCTCATCAAACCAGGCGATATTCCGCGAAGAGGTGGGTTGTACCTGCTGGACGTCGTGCCGGATGGTGAGCCGCGCTTCGGGTTCCCTAATATAAACGACAATGCAGAAATTGCCGAACTGATCGCCTGCGGTTCTCATGTGATTCTGTTCACCACCGGCCGCGGGTCGGTTGTGGGCTCTGCGATTTCACCTGTAATCAAAATTTGCGCCAATCCCGAGACCTATGAGCGCATGAGCGACGACATGGATATAAATGCAGGGAAAATCCTGCGCCTCGAAGCCAGTGTGGACGAAGTTGGCGAGGAGATCTACGGCAAGGTGCTGGACGTGGCTGCGGGGACACAGAGTTGCTCCGAAAGCCTCGGACATCAGGAGTTTGTCCTCACCTATAAGTCTTTTGAGCCGATAGGTCCTGCTTGCCTGCCTGTGTAAGAATCCGCTTCAAGATTGGGAACTTCGAAGGGGCCGCCAGATCACCTACCGTCGTCGTCTCCCCGAGTCGTAAGAAACTAACCTCACGCCGTTGTTGGAGCAGTGGAGATACTTTGCAGATTGGATGCGATCTCCGATTCCGGAGAGCGCGGTCCCCAGATGAGTTCGGCTAGTGCGAACGACGATCCAGTCCGGCAGATCGACATCCATCTGAACCCGGCATTCGAGACAGTGTGGCTTGGTAGGTTGGCGGCAAACCCCGCCTATTGGCGGATTTCGGGCCATCCGGAAGTTAACTGGAGCGAAGCCGACTTGTCGTACCAATCCAGCCAACTTCCTCGAAGCCCGTTTCTGGATAACTAGTGAAGCTTCCTGTAAGCCGACTTCTGGCCCGACCAATTCCCGGAAACCGGTTGGCCTCCGCCTGGGCATCAGAGATACTGGAAACCGCACCCAAGGTTATAATTGCTGCCACTCATGGCCCTCGCTCCGGGGACAAAACTCGGACCGTATGAGATCCAGTCGCCGCTGGGCGCGGGCGGCATGGGCGAAGTGTATCGCGCTACCGACGCTAAACTCGGTCGCGACGTAGCACTCAAAGTCTTGCCTGCCGAAATGGCACGGGATCCCGAGCGGCTCGCGCGTTTTCGTCGTGAAGCGAAGACCCTTGCCCAACTCGACCATCCAAACATCGTCACGATCTACTCGGTGGAGGAATGCGACAGCGTCCACTTTCTGACGATGCAACTCGTCGAGGGTCAGCCGCTTGACCGGCTCATCTGTGCAGGCGGACTTCCCCTCGAGCAGATCGTTGAGATTGCCGGTGCTTTGGGGGATGCACTGGCGGCTGCGCATGAAAAGGGCATTGTGCATCGCGACCTGAAACCGGCCAATGTAATGGTCTCAAGCGAAGGCCGGGTCAAGGTGCTGGACTTTGGCTTAGCCAAAGACATTAACGCGGTAAACGCAGACGATGCCACGATGACTTCGGACAGCCGCACGCAAGTCGGCGTAGTGATGGGCACGCCAGCCTACATGTCTCCTGAACAGACATCGGGGCGCCCGCTCGATCATCGCACTGACATTTTTTCTCTCGGCGTCTTGCTCCACGAGATGGCGACGGGACGTCGGCCGTTTGAGGGAACATCGGCGGCAGAGTTGGTCTCGGCGATTCTACGGGACGCACCACCGTCCGTCACTGATGCGCGCCCCGATCTGCCCAGCGATCTGGCCCGCATCGTGCGCCGCTGTTTGGAAAAAGATCCGCGCCATCGCGTGCAGACTGCGCGTGACGTCAGCAACGAATTTCGCGACTTGGCGCGGTTGGGATCGCGCGCGGCGCCAGTTTCCCCATCGGCGGCGCGGACCGTCTCTGCGCCCGACTTGAGCGCCCGTCGTGCTGTAGTTCGGGAAGACGAAGGTTTCTGGGTCGCCGTATTGCCCTTCAAGTACGCCGGAAGCAACGCTGATCTACGAGCGCTTGCCGACGGCCTGACGGACGATATCCTAACGGGTTTTTCGAAATTCTCTTATCTTCGTGTGATCGCCGGGAGTTCCACCGCACGCTATGCGAATCAAGCGGTCGACGTGCGCGCCGTAGCCAGAGAACTGGGTGCACGCTATGTGATGGAAGGGAGCATTCGACCGGCAGGAACAAAGATTCGCATCGCCGTGCAACTGGTGGACGCAAGTTCCGGCGCAGGCTTATGGGCAGGAACCTACGATCGGACCTATCAGGCGGACTCGACCCTTGATCTTCTGGATGAGGTTGTCCCTTGCATTGTCTGCACCGTCGCCGACACGCAGGGTGTCCTCGCACACAGCATGACGGACGCACTGCGCAATCGCGACCCTGAAACGCTTAGTCCTTATGAAGCGGTGCTGCGTAGCTTCGGGCACTATCAGCGGGTCAACGCAGTCGAGCACCTTGCCGCGAGAACAGCCTTGGAACACGCAGTCAAACAGCCCCCCGATCGCGCTGATTGCTGGGCGAATCTCGCGTTGCTATACCGTGAGGAATACACACACGGCTTCAATTTGAGGCCGGATCCTTTGGGGCGGGCGCTCGCGGCGTCGCGGCGGGCCCTTGACGCAGACCCGACCAACCATCTCGCGCAAGCTGGCCTGGCTTCGACGTTGTTCTTTCTGCACGACCTGCCAGGTTTTCGCGCCGCGGCGGAGCGCGCAATCGCCGTGAACCCGCTCGAGGGATACACCCTTGGGTACCTCGGCATGCTCATCGCCTATAGCGGCGATTGGGAACGCGGCTGTGCCCTGGCGGACCGAGCAATGCAACTGAACCCCAACCATCCCGGCTGGTATTGGTTCCCTCGCGTCTTCAACGCCTACCGCCAGCGCGACTACCAAGGCGCACGCGAGATGGTACACAAGGTGAACCTTCCTGGCTTCTGGCGCACTCAACTCATGGTCGCCGCCGCGAACGGGCAATTAGGCGAAAGGATTGCGGCGGGCAACGCGGTTCGGGAGTTGTTGAAGATCAGGCCCAACTTCCCCGTCATCGCGCGCGACGAATTGAAAAACTGGTACGACGACGCACTGACCGAGCATTTGCTTGAAGGCTTGAGCAAGGCGGGGCTCGAAGTACACGACGCTGCCGCCGCGCCTGCAACTCCGTCCGGCCCAGCCCGGGCGCAAACGGGCTCAGGTGAAGACAGAGCCGCCATTCGGGAGGGCGAGGGCTTTTGGGTGGCTGTCCTCCCGTTGAAGTACTCGGGAAGCGATGCGGATCTGAAGGCCTTCGCCGAAGGATTATCGGAAGAAGTCATTACCGGTCTTTCGCGCTTTTCTTATCTCCGCGTAGTCGCGGGCGGTTCGACCGCAAAATATTCAAGCGAGTCGGGCGACTTGCGAGCGATTGGCAAAGAACTGGGCGCGCGTTATGTCATGGAAGGCAGTTTGCGCATGGCGGGGACCAAGCTGCGTCTCGCGGTGCAGTTGGTCGACGCAGTCTCGGGCGCTCATCTTTGGGCTGAAACCTATGAGGGCACGTTCAGTCCGGAAGCGGTTTTCGAACTTCAAGACGATCTCGTCCCCTGCATAGTGTCCACCGTCGCCGATCAGTACGGCGTTCTTCCACGCTGCATGAGCGAATCGCTCCGCGGCAAGAGCGAGGACCAACTTACACCGCAAGAGGCTGTGCTCCGTACCTTCAGCTATTTCACGCGCATCACGCCCGAGGAACATGCGGCGGTTCGAAAAATTCTCGAACGCGCCGTTCGCGAGGCCCCGGATCACGCCGATAGCTGGGCCATGTTGTCGATGATCTATCGCGGTGAATTCGCGCAGGGATACAATGCCGGCCCGAATCCTCTGGATCGTGCTCTGGCTGCCGCCCAGCGCGCCGTGGATTTGGCGCCCGCTCATGCTCTCGGACACTACGCGCTGGCGTCGGTCTATTTTTTCCGCAAAGAGATGGTCCCCTTCCGCGTCGAGGCGGAGCGGACCCTGCTGCTCAATCCGCTGGATGCCGCGGCGCGGGCCTATATTGGCTTGCTGACTGCCGCATCAGGCGAGTGGGACCGCGGCTGCGATATGGTTGAGTCCGCCGTGCATCTGAACCCCAACTGCCCGGGATATTTTTATTTCGCCCGATGCTGGAATGCTTACCGGCAGGGCAAGTACGAGGAAGTACTCGAAGGCATAGCTCGGATCAACATGCCCAATTACTACCATGTGCCCGGGATCCAGGCGGCAGCGCTCGCTCAGCTCGGACGGCACGAGGAAGCGCAGAAAGCGATCCGGGCGTTGCTCGCTCTTCGTCCTGATTTCGCAACAGCCGCACGCCAGGAGTATGGCAAGTGGTACAACGCCGAGAATGTCGAGCAGGTCATCGAAGGACTGCGCAAGGCCGGGCTGGACATCCCCGCTAGCAGCACGGAAGGGACCTGACTCTCGGGCCGAAAAAGATCAGTACCCGGCAGTCGGCTTCTCGCATCTGACTCGCGCTCCGCGGCTGTGACGCCTTTTATTGTTGGATCACCGGCCGGAGGTTAAACCACAGAGCGCCCCAGGGGCCAAAGTCGGCTTCGACGACATTATCGATTGATTTCCCCGAAGCCCGTTTGGAGATAGTTTCCCTGTTGCCGACAGCTGGAGACTTGGCGATCTGAAGGGACAATCACCATCGTGCCGACTGTTCCGCTCGCCCAACTTCCTTTTCACCCTACAATTAATGCTGGGCAACGGAAGCCAGCCGACAGGGGAGTCGATGCTCAAAACTGCGTTGGTAACGATTGTTGTCTGCGTATTAGCGTTATTTCTCCTGGTTTCGCTCATGAGTTCGAACCAAGCCGGGCGCGAACGCCGCAGACAAGAAGCCATCTGGGAGTTGGACAGGAGGAACGCCGAGGAAGCTCCCGCTATGGCGGCCGGAGTAGCGAGTGCCGCGGACCGGGCAAAACAGGCGCATTGGGACTTAGACACCGACCAAGCAATAGCCAACCTTCGCTCCCCTGACCGGGAAGTCCTAAACGAAGCCATCCAAAAGATCCAATCTCGCAGGGCTTGCAAGGCAGTACCTGATCTGATGGATATCCTTAAGGAAAGCAGCGACGACTACATCGCGGGCATCTCCGCTCAGACCATCGCGGTATGCAAAGACCCCTCTACGTATGACGTCATCGTGGACCAATTTCTGCGACGCCGCGCCACCCCTTCCATGATCTATGCCATTGGTGACATTGACACCTCCGACCAACGCGTTCCGGAAAAACTCGACCAACTAATCTCGGAGCCGAACCAGGATGAAGATGTCCCAAGGTTCGCGCGCTTCGTGAAAGATAAGTTCCACTTGGCGCCGAACAAAGGACATTGAACGATGCAATTCGCCATGCGCATACTTGGGGTCACGGTCGTCCTTGTCGCGATGTTCGGTTGTAACGCCGATTTGAGCCAGCACCTACCACAACCCGTGCTCTTGAATGCCGACGACTATCGCCAGGAGATTGGCGACATTGACCGTCTCCTCTTCAGTCCCAATCCTTACGATGACGCGCGCCGTACCCAGCTTGCCGCTGAACTGGAGGGCCTAGCGTCGCGTATCACAGCAGGCTCCGATGCGCCGTTCCTGAAGATGGAGGCTTCCGAAATCAGAACCTTGGCGGTCCTGGCCAAGAGCACCCGCGACACCGTTCCACGTGATCACCTGGAAGAAAACTGGATGCGTATCCGCAACAACCTGTTTGAGGACCGTAGTTGGATGGCTCGCAGTAGCGCCGATCTGAAATCTGAGTAGACTCAACATCTTCTATGCCCCGGATTCTGCAAGTCGCGATCAAACGCGGAAAAGCGGCCCCGACAGATTCGTCCGGCACCGCATCAGCTTCATTGTTCCTAGTTCCTATCCCGCCAAAATTCCAACCTGGGACGGAGTCTCAACGACGCTGGCCGGAAGTCGGCATCGCGGACATCACGATTGATCTCCCAGAAGAGCGTTTCTGGCCAATCAATCGACGGTCGGAGTTCGGTGACCACAAGGACGTTTACCAGTGCCGACCCTCCCCCTTAGCAGCCAACTTCCGGGTGTTCGTTAGACGTGGCATAACTGAGGAGTGGGTAAACATCCGCTTACAAATATCCCGGGTGTAAGATGGCCGCAACCGCCGAAATCGGAAGTGGATGTGTTCAGCGAGCTCAATCCCGCATTGCGAACTGTTTTCCGTTCGCCTCGCTATACTTTTTCCGTTACATTGATTCTCGCCCTTGGTATCGGCGCCAACAGTCTGGTGTTCAGCATAATTTTCGCTGTGCTCTCCAAACCTCTACCGTTCCGAGATCAGGACCGCATTGTAGTGCTTTGGGAATCACAAACCAATCGCGGCATCACCCGCGGAATTATTTCGCCGGCGGATTATCTCGAATGGATGCGGCGCACTCGCTCCTTTGAACACTTAGCCGCCTGGCGCACCTGGTTCTACACGCTGCACGGAAACGGCGCACCGGAACAGGTCTGGGGGGTGCACGCCTCCGCTGGATTCTTCGAGATTCTGGGAGTGGAGCCTAAGTTAGGCCGAACTTTTTTGCCGGGTGACGACAGCCCCGGGCGCGATCACGTGGTTGTGATTAGCCACGCGTTGTGGCAGCGCCGGTACGCATCCTCTCCCGGCGTGATCGGCGCGACGATCACGGTCGATGACGCTGCCTACACGATCATTGGCGTACTGCGGCCAGATTTCAATCTGTTTGGCACCACTCGCTCCTACGACATCTGGATGCCGTTTGTGATTACGCCCGGCAACAGCCGCATGGACCACTCTATCCTGGTCTTTGGCAAGCTTAAGTCAGGTCTATCGCCACGATCGGCTGAGGCAGAGATGAACGCACTCATGGGAGACTTGGAACGTGAGAATCCCACCGGAGAGCAACGAAGCATCCAGGTAGTTCGGCTCAAGGACAGTCAAGTTGAGAATGTTCGCCCTACTCTGACGGTGTTGATGGTGGCCGTGGGCCTGCTTCTGACCGTCGCCTGTGCGAACGTAGCAAACTTGATGCTGGCTCGAGCGGCATCGCGCCAGCGCGAGGTAGCGATTCGGGTGGCGCTGGGTGCATCACATTCACACTTGGGAATGCATTTCTTCGCCGAGGGCCTGGTGCTGGCGTCCTTGGGCGGAGCCCCTGGGAATGCTGCTGACTTTCGCGGGCATGGGGCGGCTGCGTGATACGGCTCTGCGTCCAGGACCGACGGAAGTTCCCCGTGCCCAATTCATCCATGTGGATGCGAGCGTCCTTGCTGGCACAGCAGGCCTGGTATTGCTGATCGCTGTCCTGCTGAGCCTGGCGCCGATGGCTCATGCCTTTCGGTCGAATACATTCGATTCGCTTCGCTCTGCCGGCCTGTCTGTGACTTCACATCGCACACTGCGTTCCGCGCTCGTAGTGGCCGAAATAGGAATGAGTACGGCACTGCTCTTCTGCGCCATCCTGCTGGGCAACAGTGCAGCCAAGCTATTGGCTACCGATCCGGGCTTGAATACAGCCAATGTACTCACATTTAGGATGTGGCTTCCAGAGTGGCGTTTCGCGACTCCAGACGCTCTCATTCGCTTTCAGCGGCAGGCGGTTCTTGGTTTGTCCGCCCTGCCAGGAGTGACCTCGGCGTCGGCCGTCAATTTTGCTCCGCTAAGCGGCTGGGGGGACGCCACCACCATCGAGATCCCCGGCCATGATCAATCAAGGTTGGATCAATCACGACTGGTAAGTCAGTATCGTGTCGTGATGCCAAATTACTTCGCGACCATGCAGGTGCCCCTCCGTCTCGGGCGCCAGTTCACCGATGCCGACGACGAACCCGGCGCACCCGTCGCGATTC
>Ga0210384_10000355_pt1 | contig 70952 bp, 63 predicted proteins | sample IncBWH2MmetaG_FD_160574 | JGI IMG/M metagenome (GOLD analysis project Ga0210384, IMG submission 160574) | Forest soil microbial communities from Barre Woods Harvard Forest LTER site, Petersham, Massachusetts, United States - Inc-BW-H-2-M | ecosystem: Environmental > Terrestrial > Soil >... | reverse complement strand
TGCTTGACCATCTCCTTGCGGCGCTCCTCGGTGAGCGGCGGCACCGGGATGCGGATCATTTTGCCGTCGTTCATGGGGTTCAATCCCAGATCGGCGCTGCGGATGGCTTTTTCGATCTCCGCCATGGCGCTGGGGTCAAAGGGCGTCACCGTAATGAGCTGGGCATCGGCGGCGTGGACCTGGGCAATCTGGTTCACGGGCATCAGGGAGCCGTAGTAATCCACCTTCACCGTATCGAGCATATTCACGGTGGCGCGGCCGGTGCGCACCGCCGCCATTTCGCGGCGGAAGTCTTCCACGGCTTTTTCCATGCGGGTCTTGAGCTGCACATACACTTCTTTTAATGCGGGGATACTTACCATCTGTGCCATAGCGCATCACTCCATGCGAGGATAAAGCGATGATTATAAATTAGTTAGTTGGCAATTGGGACGTTTATCGTTTACCTAGGGTTCGCACATTGCGACCAAAATCGGCACGGGTTGGGGATCCCAGTTCTGGCGCTCGACGTCACTTTACATCTACGCGATGACCAGCGAGCCTACCTTCTCTCCGGTTACCACGCGGCGGATGTTGCCGTGCTTGTTCAGATTGAAGATCACGATGGGCAGACTATTGTCTTTGCACATGCTGATGGCGGTGGAATCCATGACCTTGAGACCGCGCTTGAGGAATTCGAGATAGGTGATCTTGTCAAACATGATGGCATCTTTCACCAGGTTGGGATCGGCGTCGTAGATGCCCTCAACCTTGGTGGCCTTCAGAATAGCGTCAGCCTTGATTTCCATGGCACGCAGCGAGGCGGCGGTATCGGTGGAAAAATACGGGCTGCCGGTGCCAGCGGCAAAGATAACGACTCGTCCTTTTTCAAGGTGCCGAATGGCCCGGCGCCGGATGAAAGGCTCGGCGACCTGGTTCATCTCAATGGCGGTCATGACGCGGGTATAGACCTGTTGCTTTTCCAGAGCGTCCTGCAGGGCAAGGGCGTTGATGACCGTGGCCAGCATGCCCATATGGTCGGCCGAGACGCGGTCCATGTCGCGCGCCTGCTCGGCCACGCCGCGGAAAAAGTTTCCGCCTCCAACCACAATTGCAATTTCCACGCCCAGGCTATGTACCTCTCTGATCTCGCCGGCGACTTCGTGAATACGGGTGACGTCAACACCAAAGCCTTGTTTGGCGGCCAGGGCCTCGCCGGAAATCTTCAACAGGATGCGTTTAAATGCGGTAGTCAGAGGGTAATCCTTGGGTCCGGATTTGATTCCTTAGGTTGTATTTTATCGCAGGCGGCGGTCTCAAATGCGGTTTGTGCGCGTGGAATAAAAAAACCCGATGCCTGGCATCGGGTTTTCAGTCGCATTGTTAAATTCCGGTGAACTTGAGCCTAACTTACTTCTCTTCAGCTTCGGGCGCCGGCTTGGTAATAGCGATAGTCTCGCCAACGTCACCAACCTTGAAACGGGCAAAGCGACGTACGGAGATGTTTTCGCCCAGCTTGCCGATCGTGGTGGCAATGAGCTGGCCGACGGAGATGGTCTGGTCCTTGATAAAGGGCTGATCGAGCAGGCAGACCTCTTCATAAAACTTCGACATCTTGCCTTCGACGATCTTTTCCACCACGTTGGCCGGTTTGCCGGTAGCAGCCGCCTGCGCGCGATAGATTTCTTTTTCACGCTCGAAATCGGCGGCGGTCACATCTTCCCGGCGAACGAACTTGGGATCGCTGGCGGCGATGTGCATGGCAATATCGTGCACCAGCTCCTGGAAGTGTTCGTTGCGCGCTACGAAGTCGCTCTCGCAGTTGACCTCAAGCAACACTCCGATCTTGCCTCCAGCATGAATGTAGCTGGTGACGGAGCCTTCGCTGGTCACGCGGGCCGCCTTCTTGGCCGCAGTAGCAATGCCTCTCTTGCGCAGATGTATGATGGCGCCTTCAATGTCACCCTTGGATTCGGTGAGCGCTTGCTTGCAATCCATCATGGGAGCTCCGGTTTTGTCGCGAAGCTCTTTTACCAGGGCGGCGGAAATATTCATGGTACTCGTACCCATTTCTGTAATGCCTTTCTAAATAAATTCGTCGTGCTTCTCTAAACGCGGCAAAGGCCACACATCCTCACGGATGAGCACGGATTTCTATTCAAGGGATCCGTGTTGATCCGTGAAAATCCGTGGCCTGATTTCTGCTTCCGCTCACATGCGAAACAGGGGTTAGGCTCTATTTTACAGCGTGCGCGATTCAACCTGGTCAGGGCCGGCTTCAACCGGTTCTACCGGGGCCGCTGCTGCAGGGAGCTTGCGCCCTTTGGAGGCAGTCTGTTCCAGGACCTCTTCCATACTGATGTTGTCGGCATCGGGCTGCGCACCCACTGCAATTTCGCTGGGTTCGCCGGGATACTCCTTCCCTTCCTCATCGTAGGAGACGGGAGCAGCTTCGGAACCAGCTTCAGCAGCCTGACCCTCGGCAAGCGCAGCCAATTCGCCGGATTTCATGCCAGTCTGCACGCCCTCGGCGATAGACTCAGAAACCTTAGAAGTAAACAACCGTATGGCACGCAGCGCGTCATCGTTACCGGGGATGACCATATCCACTTCGGTCGGGTCGCAATTGGTATCCACCACGGCGACGACCGGAATGCCCAGCTTGCGCGCTTCCTTGACCGCGATCTGCTCTTTGTTGGAGTCAACCACGAACAGGATATCGGGCAGGCGGTTCATGTTCTTGATGCCCGCCAGGTTGGCCTGCAGGTGCTTACGCTCGCGCTCCAGCTTGATGACTTCTTTCTTGGGGAGCAGGTCGTAACGGCCATCGGTGGCCATCTCGTCGAGTTCCTTGAGCCGCTTGACCGACTTTTGCACGGTCACCCAGTTGGTAAGCAGGCCCCCCAGCCAGCGGTTGTTCACGTAGAACATGCCGCACTTGGTGGCCTCTTCGGAGATCGCTTCCTGCGCCTGACGCTTGGTGCCGACAAAAAGAATGATCTTGCCTTCGGCGGCCGCATCCTGCACATACTTGGACGCATCTTTGAACATCTTCAGCGTCTTCTGCAGGTCAATGATGTAAATGCCATTGCGCTCGCCGAAGATGTATTCCTTCATCTTGGGATTCCAGCGCTTGGTTTGATGCCCAAAGTGGACGCCCGCTTCGAGCAGTTCTTTCATGGTAATTGTCGCCAAACAACCCTCCTTTGAAATTGGATTGCATCCCTTGCGGGGCCCATTGCGGCCTGTATCGCTCAGGATTACATTCCCGTCACCCGCACCATGAAACGAGTGCGGGAAAATTTACTACTGTGTGCTGCTTATCTCGGTTCCAACCAAAAGCAGTTGGACCCGAGAAAACTTGTACTCTCCAAAATTAGCGCTTGGAGAACTGGAAGCGCTTGCGGGCGCCCTTCTGCCCGTACTTCTTGCGCTCCTTGCCGCGCGAGTCGCGCGAGAGAAACCCTTCGGCCTTCAGCTTTTTGCGGAATTCAGCGTTGAACACGAGCAACGCACGGGCAATGCCCATGCGAACTGCGTCGGCCTGGCCGTTAATGCCGCCGCCGGAAACATTGGCCACCACATTAAACGTGGCGGCGGTTTCGCTCGAGACCAGCGGCTGCTTGGCCGCGCCACGCTGCGAATCCGTCACAAAATATTGATCGAAAGCACGGCCGTTCACCGTGAAATCGCCCGTGCCGGGACGCAGGAAAACCCGCGCGACGCTGGATTTGCGCCGTCCCGTGCCATAGTATTGAACCGTTTCTGCCATTCTCAATCCTTAAAAAATAGGTCGTACTCACAAAGTGAGTACTCGGTGTTATGCCAGCTTCAGAGCTTGAGGCTTCTGCGCCGCGTGGGGATGTTTGTCACCACGATAAACTTTTAGCTTCGAAGCCATGGCGCGTCCCAGTTTCGATTTGGGCAGCATTCCCAAAATGGCTCCTTCCACAACCGCCTCGGGCTTGCGGATAATGCGCTTGCGGAGCTGCTCTGATCTCAAGCCGCCAGGATAGCCGGTGTAGTGGTGGTACATCTTCTGCTCGCTCTTGAGCCCGGTGACGCGGATTTTTTCCGCGTTAATAACGACCACATGGTCGCCGGTATCCAGAAAAGGCGTATAAGCAGCATTCTCTTTGCCGGTAAGGATGCGCGCCACGCGAGCGGCCAGACGGCCGAGGGTTTGCCCATCGGCATCCACCACATACCACTTGCGCGCGATTTCGCCCTCTCCGGGGAAATACGTAGACATAGAACTTTCTCCCAATCAAAAATGAAAGAAAAATATAAATAATGAAAGAACCGCAGAAAACCGCTCTCTCGATTACTGCATGATGGGCCAACTCCGGCTCAAATCACGGAGCCACCCACGGGCGGGCCAACTGCAGACTAACAGAGATTTAAGGATAGCCTAGAGCCCAGACCACTGTCAACGCAGGAATGGGGGCTGGCACCCTTCGGTGAACCGAAACCAACCAAATAAATAATGGTAACCTGTTGCCACACCCTTGTAACCACAGTATGAGATTCCTGATGCAATCTCGGATACCTGTTCTGGCAGTGCTTGTCCTGGCTTTTATCCCGCTTCAGGCCGACGAGGCCAAAGATTTGCAAAAACATTTGCAAGAGAGGTTTCTGAAGAAAGTACTCCTGATCCGCAATTTTTATGGTGGCGACCACCTGACCTTCGATTCCCAGGGCGCCTTGGTCAAAGGGGATAAGACGGTCGGCTACAAGGGGTGCTGGTGTGCTGCCCAGTTCCAGATTGAGAAGGTTGAGGTCAAGAAAGACAAACTTATTCTTCGCGGACCGCGCATCGTTGGTGAGTACGACAACAAGAAAAAAGAATTCTCAAAGCTTATCCGCCAGGGCACGAACCTGCAGCTCGATATCGAGTTCGGTTCCACCCAGATGGATGAGCCAACCATCCTTGGGGTTTTTCAAAAAGTATTTTTTACCCGGGATGATGATTTAGACAAGTTGATCCCAGATGCATGGCGGGCCGCTGATTTCGATCCTGCGGCACATGAAGTAACCAGGGTAAAAAAAGACGGCGCTTCAGAAAAAGAAAATGTTAGTGCGCCTAAGTCCATTCATACGCCCGACCCGGAATATTCAGAAGACGCACGAAGAGCCGGAATTGCAGGTGATGTCATACTATGGCTGGTAGTTGATGAAAAAGGAAAAGTGGTGCGCATCCGGGTTGTTCGATGTTTAGGCTCGGGGTTGGACGGAAGCGCCGTGCAAGCAGTTTCCGAATGGACTTTCGAGCCCGCCATGAGAAACGGCGAACCCGTCGCAGTACAACTCAATGTTGACGTTACTTTTCATCTTTACCATTAAATCGGCTTACTCGGCAAGATTCTAATCTGCGCTTTCACGCCGTTGCTTCCTGCGACTCCTTCACCTGCTCCTTGCCAAACGGATTGAAATTCGTACCTCGATCGTAGACATCCACGCCTTCAGCGCGCTTGAGCGAGTTCACTACCCAATAGGTTAACGGGGTGGCTAGAACTTCATACGTCACTTTGAATAGGTATCCGGAAACGATGAGTTTGCCCATAAGCAGCCAGGAATATTTGCCGTAGAAGAGTACGACGATGACCAGAATAGTGTCCACCGCCTGGCCGGCAACGGTAGAACCTACGGTACGCGTCCAAAGCCAGCGTCCCTTGGTAAACAGCTTCATCTTAGCCAGCACGTAGGAGTTGACGAACTCCCCGCCCCAGAAGGCAATCAGGCTAGCGGCAAGCACGCGCGTAATAGGGTTGAGCACTGTGGCCAGCGCGGCTTGGCTGTGAAACTCCGGCGCCGGGGGAAGGCGCACCACAATAAAGCTCATAAGCGCCAGCAGGGCCGAAGAAAAGAAACCCAGCCAGATGGCGCGGCGCGAGCCAGCGTATCCGTAGACCTCAGTAAAGATGTCGCCGAAGATGTAGGTCAGCGGAAACAATAACTGCGCCCCGCTGAGGCGGAACGGGCCGAAGGCGCAAATCTTGGGAGCGACGATATTCGAGATCAGCAGGATGACTACGAACACGTGCACCAGCAAGTCGTACAAACGGAAAGAACTCAGGCGGCGCTGCGTGGCAGAAATATTGAGGAGCGATGATAAGCGCATGGAGTCTTACATATTAGAGGCTCTCGTCTCCATGCACAAGAAAGTCAAAAAATTAACCAGGGATTTTATGGATGATCACGGATTTTAAAAATCCAGACTCCCCACCACTATTCGTAGGCCAGGGCATCAATAGGATCTTTCTGCGCGGCCTTAAAGGCAGGATAAATAGCGCCCAGAAGCGCGCCCACCAGCGCAATCACGACTGCGTTGAGAATCCATTGCCCGGTCAACTCGACACGAATCGTGGGAAAGTGCTGCACCAGCCCGCGCTGCGCTATGGCACTAATCAACACTCCGAGCACAATTCCTGCGATAGACAATAAAGCTGTTTCGCGCAGCACCACGTTCATGATGTAAGCCTTGGAAGCGCCCAAGGACTTCAGAATGCCAATCTCGCGGGTGCGCTCCATCACCGCGGTATACATGGCCTGGAAAATGACAATGAAGCCAATCACGACCGCGACCCCGACCACCACCTGAATAAAAATCCCTAGTCCGGGAACTTTGTCGGGCGTCATCAAGGTCAGCCATTCCCTCATGGTGCGGACCGTGTACTGTTGCATGCCGTCAATACCCTTGATTTCATCCGCCACCAGCTGCGCGTTGTCGGGATCATCAGCTTTTACGTAGAAGATGGAAGCTTTGCCCTGGGCGCCCAACAGGTCCTGCAAAGCCGTAAGCTGAAAAAACTTGCGGGCTCCGCGCCCGTGCTCGACGATGCCGCTCACGGTAAAGGTGTGGTTCAGGAGTTCCATCTTGGAACCGACGTGAAGCTTTTTGTAGTCGGCAAAAAAATCATCCACCAGAATTTCATCAGGCTTCTGAAACGGGCGCCCTTCCAGGTAATGAAGCGGCCCGCCCACATCCTCGAAGCTTTTGAGATCAATTCCATAAAGAACTTCTACCGTCCCCGCCGTATTGAATTGAGTAATGATCGGGGTAACGGCTTTGACATGCTTGAGGGCGCGGATCTTGTCGGCAACTCCGACCGGAACCGGCGCGCTCGACAACAACCCCAGGCCGGAAGCTCCCGGCGGTTGCACCATCACGTCCGCGCCAATGCCCTCCTGACGGCGCTTGGAGTCATTCAGCATGCCCAGCGAGAGTCCGACGATCACCAGAATCAGGGTGACCTCCATCGCGATCGCAGTAATACTGATCAGCGAGCGAATAGGCCGGTGCACAAGGTTGGAAATAATCAGCTTGTTCATTGCTTGTCGTCCTGACTGTGGTCAGGCGAGGCGGAAGGGGGATCCGCGTTCTGAACGCCTGGCCCATAAGATTGTGGTGTCTTCGGTTTTTTCTGGCGCACCTGCGGTTGCGGAATCTGTAAACGTTGGCTCTCCGGCAGGTCGAGCCTTACCAGCTCCGAACCTTGAGGCTGGGGCAACTGAAACTGCTCATCGGCGAGCGGCTCGTTAAACTTGGCCTTCACCACCTCTAAAATAATGTCGTATTCCTCTTGCGGGCGGTTGATGCCGATCTTCGAGGGGAACTGGATGCCGTTGTAGTTGCCGTAGGCTTCGTAGCGTGCGTCCGTGGCTACGTTGCCGGCCTTGTCATAAATGATTTGACGATTGGGCAGCAGGTCTTCGCGGTTGAAGATGATCTTGCGGGAAAGATGCCAACCGTCGCCGTTTTTAATGATAACGTCAATGGTGTAGTCGGGTTCCTCGACCGGTTTTTTGCTCTTGGGCTCGAGCACAGGTTCCCAGGTGTTTTCCAGCACGGCGATTTCATTCTGCGGATCAATCTCACGCAACAAAAGAGCATCGAAGATCGCCTGCGGACGCAAATTTTCCAGCGCGCTATGGCCAGCATGAATCGTGTCATTGCGGCCCACGATGAATTTGTTCTTGGGCGGGATCGAGAGTGAAAAATTGACCCCATCACTCACCATGTCAAACATGCGGTTGCGAATCACCGGCGCCAATCCGATCATGCGCAACATGGATGGCTTGCGCACCAGGACATAACCGCTGATATCGGTGTATTCCGTGACCTGGCCCTTCTTGCTTCCGCCCACCGCGGGAGAGATATCCACCGTAGCATTGAGGCTTTGGACCTGGTTCGCTTCCTTGTTGATGAATTCGATGAGTTGGTCCTTGGTCGCCTCTTGAAGGTGGGCCGTGCTGATGCGCTGCTCCACCCGGTGCGAACGAAAAACACAGCCGGCCATCGGCAGCAGGATAACAGCCATGACCATCAAACGAAGAAAGCGGCTCATTGTGGACCTAACACCCATCGCTCAAAATTATGCTGGGACAATTCTTTAGTATAAATGAGACGCATTTTATTCATTTTGGGCAGCCTAAATTGTAAAGATACTTTATTTTTTGAACTCTCATTTCAACTGTAGGAACTCCAGGCGGTTCCCAAATGGATCATTTACATAAAAACGTTCTGCATCTGGCAGGTTATCGTCTTCAATCACCGTGATGCCTGCGTTCCGTAAACGCAACCGCAAGTCAGAGAGATTGTGCACGCGGATGGCGGGGTGCGCTTTTTTCGCCGGTGAAAAGTCGGCCTCGATACCAACGTGCAGTTGCTGCGCCCCACACTGGAACCATATCCCGCCGCGTGCACGCAGGGATACCGGCTTGGGCACCTCCGTCATGCCCAGTGCGTCAGCAAAAAAATTGCGCGCCTGCACCTCGCTTCCGGGCGGAGCGGCAATTTGCACGTGGTCAATTCCAATAAAGTTATGCGGCAAGGTACTTTCTTTTAATTTTAATGATTCTGTTGGGAATTGGCGACGGCGTGACGATAGGCGGCCACATTGCGGTCGTGCTCACGCGCGGTGCGCGCAAAACGGCTGTGCCCGTTGTTGTCGCTGACGAAATAAAGATAGTCGGTCTCGGCGGGATGCAGGGCCGCTGCCAGCGCCGCGCTCCCCGGACTGGCAATGGGGCCGGGCGGCAATCCGGCGTATTTGTAGGTGTTGTATGGTGAGTCGAACTGCAAGTCGGATTTGTAAATCGTGCCGCGATAACGGCTGGCCAGAATCGAACCGTAAATCACCGTTGGGTCAGCCGCGAAGACGATGCCGCGCGCGAGCCGGTTGTAATAAACACTGGCCACCAGCGGCCGCTCTTCCGGCGCCGGAGTTTCCTTTTCCACGATGGAGGCCATGGTAACAATGCGGTGGTAATCGGAGTTCAGCCCGAGCGTCTGGGCCTCCTGGCGGAAGCGGTGAACCATGGCAGCTGCCATATCCTGCATGGATTGCGTGCGAGTAAAGTGGTAGGTATCGGGAAACAGGTAGCCCTCAAGCGAATGCGCCTGAGGATCAAGGTCGTAAATCAATGCGTTGTTCTGCGCAACCTTGATGAAGTCTTCTTTTTTCCCTAGTCCGGCTTCTTGAATGGCCGAGGCGATGTCCCAGATGTTGTAGCCCTCAGGAATCGTGACCTCACGTATGTAGATATCGCCACGCACCAGGCGGTCAAAAACTTCCAAAGCGTTCGCAGGATGGTCGAACAGGTACTCGCCTGCCTTCAGCGGCTGTGGCCGCCAGTAGTGCAGCAGCCAAAACGCCTGCCAATTGCGGATCACGCCCGCTGCCTGCAGGTCTTTGGCGATGCGCCGCGTGGAAGAGCCAGGATGCAGTTGCACGAAGTTGGGATCACTCGAACCCACAGGCGCAAGCAGGGCGTAGGTAAAATACCCCGCGACCATCACGAGGATAAGGAGCAGGAGGGCAAGTAGTTTGAAGAAAGCCTTGATCATCAATCAGTCCTCAGTCCCTGGTCCTCAGTCCTCAGTTCTAAAGGGTCAGTTCGCAGCTTTAAGTCCACCAGTCTGCGACTTGTTGAAGCCCTATGTAGAGAATTTTATCCATTGTATTCGATGCGATACCTATGGAAATGAATTGGATGAAGATAGACGTATCAGATTGCAAACGAAAGTGCTAAGCCAGATGTTCATGGGACAAGACCATCTAGCTTATGGATTCAATCGCTTTCAGGAGCTCTCTTCTGCAGGCCTTGTAGCCGCTGAAGATTCTCGACTTTCTAGAAACGACTGCAAAATCAGCACTGCCGCCAGGCGATCAACGACTTCGGCGCGTCGGCGGATGCTCATTTCAGTCTCGCGCAGCAGGCGATTGGCCTGGGTGGAGGTCAGGCGCTCATCCCACAGATGTACGGGCAGGTGGAAGCGCTGGCGCAGCTCTTCGGCGAATTCAGAGACGCGCTGGGATTGCGGACTTGTATCTCCGCTCATGTACAGCGGATATCCCACAACGATCTCGCGGACTTCGTACTCGGTAATCACGTTTTGTAATTGCGTGAAGTCGGTGCGCTTGTTCTTGCGGCGGAGCGTCTCCAGGCCCTGAGCTGTGATTCCCAAAGGATCGCTCACAGCCATCCCAATGGTTTTGGAACCAACATCCATGGCCAAGATACGGCCCGCAAGTGGGAAACCAGACATTGGCTTCGATTATAGGTGCTTGGGTTAGGATCACAAGTTCTTCAGAAAAGAGCTCGTCGAGGATAAACGCGGTTTCCAGGCTTCAGAAAAAGTCAGAGCATTCTTAAAAAGCGGGAGAGAAAACGCAATGGCTTTGCCTTTCTTTTGTGTCCTTTGTGTGTATCCTTCGTGTCCTTCGTGGTTAAGCTTTTCTGTCAATTACAGCCGGGCGTAGAAACTGTGTTAGCCCCGGGGACCGACATGATGAAGCAGTTCCCTTCCGAAGCTGCGACGGAGCCGCGTCCATCACGCCAGCGATAACCGGTGTCGCCGCCCGACTGCTGGCCGCCGCGGAAAGCGGACGCCATATTGGCAATGGGGGTCGGATTGCCTTCCAGACCAAAATTCCCGCTTGTGCCATCGAGCCACCAGCGGCCCTGATAGACGGCGCCGAAGGCCTGCTGTATATATTGCGCCTCTACGAGGTTAATCTCACGTCCATTAATAAAGACGCCGGTGTTGCCGTTCGAAGCGTTTTCCGCAAGCATGCCAAAGTCGTGACCGGGGCGGATGAAGCCGGCGGCTTCGTGTCCCCACAAGCCCCACAGGCCGCTGCGAGTGTCATACCAGTATTGACCCGGTGGAGCAATCGCGCCATAGGTCGCCCTGAGCTCCTGTACCTGCTCGGAGGTCAGTTGCGAGCCATTGATATAAATACCGCTAGCTGTCGCATCCGGCAGAACGGCTGATCCGCTGGATATCGGCTGTGGGGTTGCGCCAGGAATTGGAGTCATGGCACCGGAGGGAGTAGGTGATGGAGAAGCTGTGGGCGCTGCGAGATTATTTGTGGCAGCTTGGGATGGGCTGGCGTCCCATACAAATCCACCCGTTTGTCTTTCGTACAGCTTGACCCCTAATACACCGACTGCAATTGCCAATACTACAAATGCCGCAAGCAGGAACCGGTTTAGACCACGCCGCGGCTTGGATGCCGCCTGGGGCTGAACAGGTATGGCGACCGGGATGGGTTGGGATAGGCTGAGTTGAGCTTGTACGGCCACTTTTTGTGACTCGGTATCGCGCTTCAGGCGCTTCAAGTCTCTCCGCAAGTCAGCCATGGATTGGTAACGCATGTCACAATCCTTTTCCATGGCCTTATCAATGATTCTTTCCAAATCGGCGGGCAAGGCCGGATTGACTTGTGTAGCTGGAAGTGGCTTGCGCTGCAATATGCCCACGATGATGACGGCGGCATTGTCCGCGGGAAAAGGCAAGGCCCCGGTCGCCATCTCGTACAAGACCGAGCCGAAGGAAAAAATGTCGGAGCGGGCGTCCAGTGCCTTGCCCTGGGCTTGCTCGGGTGACATATACGCGACCGTTCCCCAGGTTGCGCCGGTCACGGTGAGATGCTGTTCTTTTTCGTGGCCGTAGGCGAAGGTAGGATCGGCGCCGCTCGGTCCTTTTCCATCATTGACTCGCTTGGCCAGGCCAAAATCCACGATCTTGATTTGCCCCTGTTCGGTAACGAAAATGTTGGCCGGCTTGATATCGCGATGGATAATGCCGCGCTCGTGCGCCGCCTGCAGACCGTCGGAGATTTGCAAGGCCATATCTAGCAGGGACTCGAAGTTCAGATGCGCGCCCAGCAATCGCTGCTTGAGCGTGCCTCCCTGCAGCAACTCCATGGAGATGAAATGCTGTCCTTCAAAATCATCTACTGCATAGACGATGCAGATGTTGGGATGATTGAGCGCAGAGGCGGCGCGGGCTTCCCGCTGGAAGCGCTCCACGTTGCGTGGATCGTGCGCCATATCTTCTGCCAGAAACTTCAGGGCGACATAGCGGCTGAGTTTAAGGTCCTCAGCCTTGTACACGACTCCCATACCGCCGTCGCCGATCCGCTCCAAAATGCGGTAGTGAGAAACAGTGCGGCTCATGATGAAATTTCTCTCGTGGCGCAATGGTAGGCTGCGATACGGCAAAAATCAAGCGCAGCGTGTGTGCGCCGTGCATGCCGTTTTCTCACTATTTGCGGTCAACGGTTACGACGCCGTTGCTGAATTTCTGCAAGGAATCGGACTTCAGATAGGCCCGCGCGGCAGGGTCGTCTTTCAAATATGCGTTCCAAAAGACAAACGAACCTAATTTGATGTAGTTGAAAATCTGCTTTTGTGCCCCGAACACGGCGAGGTTTCCCGTGAACGACATGTGGGTAGCGCCGTCAATGAAAACGTAGTACTTCTCGGGAGATGCCGCGCGCTCGAAGGGCTCTTTGCGCCAGCCAGGCGCCTGTTTTTTGAGGCCACGGTCGAGCGATCCGGTCATGACCATCATCGGCAAAGTGAAATTTTTCCAGGAGTCATGGGTCAATCCCATCTCGCCCGATCCCTGGGGCGACATCATAAGAATGGCCTTCACGCGCTTATCCGCCAGACTCAGCGCCTCTGTCTTCCCCGGCAGAACAATGGTTGCGCCACCAATGGCCTGTGCGGTATAGGCGCCGTAGGAGTGTCCGCCCACGCCAATGCGGGTTGCATCCAGCTTATTTTTGAGATGCGGGAGCTTGCGCTCCAGTTCGCCGAAAGAATCAATCACGAAAGAAATATCGCGCGGCCGGTCTTGCCACGCTTGCACATCGCTGACCGCTTCTTCCGCGTTCTGCAACAACCCGCCGGGATGCTTGCCTTGCGTCCGCTGCAACGCGATGGAATCAACGTGCGTCGGTTGTATGACCACATATCCGTAGCTGGCCCAGTAACGCGTTAGCCCCTGGTAGCCGTCTTTCGAGCCGCCCGCGCCGTGAGAAAAGATGATGACCGGAAGCGATCCGCTGCCAGACGCTACCGGATACAGCACATTGAGCGGCAAGTGTTTTTTGCGTTTGGCGTCGTGCAGAATGACGTCACTGACAAGCGATACTTGGTAAGGCCCGTCGGCGAGCATGGCAGCGGAAGTATCGGAAGCTGCGTTTGTTTGTGCTGTGGCCTGAGCTGCAGCAGACTGCGCAAAAATTATGCTAACTGCTATCCCAAAAAGTAAAAGTGGATGGTGGCGGAAAGAAAGTTCCATGGCTGAAGTGTATTCGAAATCACAACTCCATCTCCCAGGTTTCTCCTGTCAGGTCATAACCAAAGCTGTTGTGCCGCTCTTTGCGCGCCAGGCGGAAGCCGGCTTTTTTGTAGATGTGCCGGGCGGCATGGAGGACGCTTTGCGTCCAGAGCGTAATCTTTCGATAGCCTGCCTGGCGGGCAAAGCGCACACATTCGCTCACCAGGCGGGCGCCAATGCCCAGTCCCCGCGCCGAAGGTTCAACCAGCAGCAGGCGCAGCTTGGCTACAGTCTTCGACTGTTTGACCAGGAAGACGGAGCCTACGATCTCATCATCTTTCTCGGCGATCCAGCAGCGCTCCCGCCTGGAGTCGTAGTGCTGAATAAACTCGGCGACGATGCCAGCGACCAGGGCCTCAAAGCGTTCGTCCCATCCGTACTCCTGGGCGTAGAGCACGCCGTGGCGGTGCACGACCCATCCCATATCGCCGGGCTGATGAGGCCGAAGGATATAAGGCGTCTTCGTTTTAGGCTGGGCTTCCGGTTGAAGCTCGGACCGGGCGCTAAGCAATCCGCTGATGGTATGCATTGCGCTGATCAGTTGGTTTTGTTCGGGAGCAGAGAGGGCCTTCAACAGGGCGCCAATCTCTTGTTGCGCACGTTCATTCAACGGAGCAAAGGCTTGCTGCCCCTGCTCGGTCAGCAACAGCAGGCTTTGCCGGCCATCGGCTTCTGAGGCTTTCTTCTCGATCAGTCCGCGCTTTTCGAAGTCGCTTAACGTGCGGCTCAAGTAGCCCGCGTCCAAACCCAAATCCTTGGCCAGTTCGGCGGCTGTAGGCTGATCGCGATGGGCAAGCTCGTAGAGGACGCGCACCTGGACGAGAGAAAACGGACTGTGCAGCAGGCCTTCCTCTAAAACACCGATCTTCTGGGTATAAAAGCGGTTGAAGCGACGGACGGATTCAATATGCTGATCGAAATTGGCTTCTGGCATAGGGCATTTTTTCCAGGATGAGTGCTATTGTCAATAACTTAATTGATTTTGTCAACTATATTGCCCTGAACAAGGGCTATATTCGGCTGAGAAGCTGGAAAATGGGTGAGCGTGGAGTGAGCGCCGGACAGCGCGAACGGAACGCGAGGGCGTAGCAGCCTGGTTTTGGCTGCGGAGCCCTTAGATAAAAAGAGGCAACCAGAATTTGCATCTGGTTGCCTGTAAGAGTCAACGGAGGAAAAATCGAAGAAACTTTTTAGTCGGCGCCTATGCTTTCAATCCTGCCTAAATTTTTTTCCGAAAGGCCGGCATGCCGGATGGTCAGCCAATCGGTGCGGACCTTGTCCCATCCCTGGATCAGGAAGCCTTGCGATTTGAAGAAATCGCGGATCCGGGTCCGGTTCCAGCCGATCAGCAGTTCCAGAATGGGAACCGCGACCGCGACTGCATTGGTGCTGAGGACAGTACGCCGTGCAATCTGCGCCACATGCGTGCTCTCCGAGACGGCGATGGTAAATCCATCGCGGGCATTCACATGCAGCATGACGTGAATGTCGGAGCTCCCATCGCCGACGTAGATAATATGGTCGGGGCCAATCTCCAGCCTGCTCTGGAGCTGATCGAGCACTGCCACCTTGCCGTAACCCGCCACGGCACGAACAATGCGTTCGATCTCGCCGGCACTGTTGTATTCAAACTCGGTGCCGAAGATATGGTCGGGAGGCACAATTCCTTCCAGTGCGGAACGAATCACCTCTACAGGCGCTGCTGACAGCACGTAGAAGTCGAAGTGATACCCTTCAATGCCTCCCTTGAGCAACTCGTACAGCAGATGAATATCCTGCTTCAGCCGGATGCGCCGCCCTACCTCGTGCAGATGCTCCTTGCGGACGCGCGAGCGGAACTCGGGATCATGCAGCAACAAGTAAGCCAATTCAGCACCCTGCTGCACCAGGTTGAGTCCGGCCATCCCTATGGCTTTACGTTCAAACTCCTCCAAGGGAATACCCAGTAATTCACTCAGAACATACCCGGAATCATTGAAGCTCAGGGTCTGATCGAAGTCACTTGCGAAGATATATTTTTTTAAAAAAGCTTCCGACATAAGACATTAGATTTCTTTCCCGCAGAAAAGGCCAATAGAAAATAATTCTGCGTAGCATTTAAAACTCTGTGTGCAACCAGCACTTTTTAAATTCTGACCGTCGCGCGATTGATCTGCGGCCCGGCTCGTTAGCCACAATCAATTCAAAGCGTTCCCGTTATAGGAAAAAGCCCCAACGAACAACGGTTGGGGCCAGTTCCTAACGATCCATAAGAGGACAGCATGCAAAACGACTGCTTAATTGAACGACTCGCAGGTATCTTCCTCTTCATCGTCATGATCTCGATCCGGGGTCGCCACAAAAGTCATTCCTCGCGGATTCTTGAGGCCGGTGACAATCGGCGTAAGCTGGCCAAACTCCAGATCGAGGCGCCCGACAAGTCCCACCGTTCCATTTGCAATTCCAGCCGAGTAAGCCGCTCCCGGAACAAACGAGTGTTTGTGAATGGCGTAGACAGTATCGGCATTCAGATCAGACACCAGAATGAACCCATCGGATGCTGTGGCAAAGATGGTGTCATCCACCTTGGTTGATCCGAACGGTGAGGTCAGCGGAACGCGAAGAGCGTTCTGGCTGGCGGTATCGGGATGGCGGACGATTACCAGTTCAGCATCGTCTTGGCTATCGAGAACAATGTCACCTGCCGGATCGGTAATCATGGAGTCCGGATCCTGCAAATTCAAGGTCACGGGGGATTCGGTCAGAATGTCGGTTGCCGTTGCATCGCCTGCAAAGACCGGCGTCACCGTTACGGAGCTGCCACTGAGTTCGACGCGCACGATCGCAGGCGCGTTGTTGGGATTGCCGGCAGGATTGGAAGCGCTCATATATATCTTTCCGTGCCGGAAGACGATATCGTCGTAGCCCCCGCCATTCAGTGTGGGAGGAAATGAATATTGTTTCTGCTCTAAGGTTTTAGCATTGATGGTCACCAGCGAGGGATTACCATCCTCGTTCTGCAGGGCCCAAAGCAGCTTGGTCCTGGGATCAACTTTGAGGCCATCGTTATGCCCAGGAACTGAAAATGTACGGACAACACTGCCGTTCATCCTGTATTCAACAATGGTGCTGGATTTGCCATCGGTTCCATCTTTGGCGACTCCGTTCCCATATCCAATAAAGATGTGCCCATTGAGAACCGCAATCGAATCGGGCTGGGTGTAAACGCCCGCCACCGAATGCGCAAAAACTTGCAAGTGGTAAGGGGGCTGGACTTCGATGGACTGCGCTTTAGCGAATACTGTGACAACTAAAGCAGCGAAAAAGGCTATGAGGGGAAGGCCCTTAAGCGGGAATTGCTTTGCGTTCATAAATAATCCTCCGAATTTTGTCGAGATTTCGTGGCGTGAATTTCAGACTAGCCTCGAAAGGTTAAGGGCCGATTAAGGAATGATGAATTCCTGATGTATCGCGGGTAATCAAACGGGGTACTCGACATGCTGATGGTGGAGAGCAGCTTACACACAATGATTCCCGGGTGGGATTTCTTGCTCGGATGGGAGAGCAATTTTAAAATTACATCAATTCCTAAAATGAAATTTTATCTAAAGGGATTCGCTCGGTTACGCTCAGGGTTCGACGCTGCGCCTTCGCCGGACGCGTGCGCACCACACGCACGCGTCGTTAATCTAAGGGCTCCGCAACGCTGCACTTCGTTTCGCTGCTGCGCCCTCGCGCTGCGCTCGCGCGGTCCGGCGCTCGCTTCGCGCTCACCCGGTCTTATGAAACCGACAGCCAAAAATGAGATTACTAGCCTTCGCCGGACGCGTGCGCACCACACACACGCGCCCGGTTAGGTCGTTCATAGGAGGGCTCCGCAGCCAAAACAAGGCTGCTGTGCCCTTGCCGGACACGAGCGCACAACAGCGCTCGCGTCCGGCTCACCCACTCCCGCCCTTCCCCGGTAAACGAGAGGGGGCAACGGCTCTGTTAGATATTGACGGCGGCAATCGGCGAGGTTGCGAGCGGGTATCCCCATGCAATTCTTAAAGACATGAGAATCCACACCGCTGCAATTTCGCGACTCCTCCGGTACTGGAACAGAGACTCTGAAGTTTAGTCTGCGTTCGGATGAATAGTGTTGTGGAAGCTTCAAGCGTTTCAGGCGAAGCGCTGGTTGCTGTTCATTGTGGACCCTTGACTGGTGATAGTCCGGAGAAAACCTGAAACGAAGAGGTTACATGCTTTAAGGATAAGCGACGGGCAAAATTGCCTAGTTTTCATCCATGGGCATTGAAGAGCCGGTGTACTGCTCGGCACGCAGCTCAATCATGCGCTCGATGACGTGGAACGGCATCTTTCCGAAAAGCAGCACTTCAACAATACGGACCGGTTGGGCGCATCCCCCACAGTAGCCTTGATCATCAATGCGTTGCGTGTTGCATTCACAAAAATCCATGCGGAAACTCCTGTTTTTTTGCTCCTGTTGCTGCAACAAGAACATTTCTTATCAGCTACAACGATAAAATGTCACCGTCCCCTTTGATCTTTAAGTAGCGGCGGCAGTCGCAACTACATCCTGTTTTTGCTTCTCCAGGCTTCGTATACCCTCTTACGACTCCATACATATATAAGTGACCAAAAATGTCGAACCATTACACATTAAAACTGGTATTTTTTAGGGCAAACGAGACAAAAAATGTCCTTTTCCGACAAAGACCGCCTCAGGTTGCCGTTGTTAGGATTCCTCATGTAAAGCGAGGTTTCATTCCTCACGTTGCATCGTGGTTGCAAGCGGCAGTATGCCTGATACTGCCGCTTGTTTTATTTGATGCAGTAACTTGGATTGAGGGCTAGGATTTGGCTATCCCGTCCAAAAAGACCGGTACACGTTGGCCAGGATACGATTGATTTGCTCCTGATCAACTTCTTCCGCCAGCGGTGAATCTTGCTGCTGCTGATTACATCTCTGTTTTAATTCTTCATACTGCCGAACGATCTGCTCCAGCGTGTACTTTCCCTTCCGAATGGCGATCAAATGCCCGGCATGGGGATTAGGAAATGTCATGCCGCCGTCGCGGAGCAGGTCGAGCGCCTCATACATCAGGCGGATACCGTGCATGGCAGCCTTGGTATCGAAGCCGTATTTTTCCAGCAGCTCAGGGCGGAACTGCTTGCGCGCACGCTTGCCGGTCAGGCGGTCGAATTGTGCATCGGCGTAACCGATGAATTTGCGCAGATGCGAACGGGCCAAAAAATTCCCACGGTGTTGGGTAACGTATTCCCACCAGGGATTGGCCCCGAGCTCATTTTCGACAAACAAAAAATGCAGGATGGTAGGGTTGCCGCTGGCGGCCAGCCGCGCGAACTTGGTCAGAGAATACATCACCAGATCAATATCGTCGCGGGTGTTCTTGCGCGTACTGTCGGAAGTGGACCAGACATGGTGTTCAACCGGATGCAGGCCCAGCTTCATCTGCGGCGGCTCGAGGTAGACGGCGTAATAATCGTGATCGTCGCTTCCCACCGATGCGCCGTGCATTACCGAGCCACCTTCAAAAGCCAGAATGATACTGTTTTCCGGGTACGGATAACCGGATTGACGAACGGCGCTGCGAAAACGTTCCAGGAGCGCAGGCTCAGACTTTTTGGGGCGGGTTTCGGCACAGCAAAAATTGTATATGCAAATTGGCTAATCACCGCGGAGGCGCGGAGACGCGGAGAAAAATGTTAATTTTCGGTTTGTGGTTAAGCTTTTGTTTAGGCGGCGTGCAACTGATCGAGGCGCTGACGAGCAGCGGCCGTATGTTTGGCGAAGATGCGCACGGCCAAGGCAAAAAGCATGATCGCGGCCAGCGGTGCATAGATCCACGGGTTTCTTGGAAGCCCGATGCTGAAGGCCAGCGTGAAAGCTGCCCATAAAATGTAGGAGCTGACAGTTTGCATCTTTGCATCACGCATCTCGGGGTTCTTCCGGCGTAAAAAGGCCATCCCCGCCAGGTAGTAAATCAGCACATAACCCAGGCCGCCTCCAATCAAGACCACCAGACCTGACCTTGAGAAAAACTGGGCGGGCCTGAGGGAGACCAGAGCCATCACCCCGCCTAAGTGAAGGGTATGGGAAAACGCAAAGAGTAACGTGAAGCGGTGCCGGTTGCTGGCCATCCACCGAGTAAAAGACGAAGGCCAAAGCAGCGCCAGCGCAGGCACGGCTAGCGATGCCGCCAGAAAAATCCCCGAGAAGCGCGCCGTCACGCGCAACCACAACATGACGCCGTCTAAGTCCCAATGCATAGCGTTTCCGATCCTCCGCGCCTCCGCGGTAAATTTCCCATCGGCGAGTTTATCAGCGTTAGTCTGCAGCGAAAATTACCTTTGTGTCCTTTGTGGTTAAGCTTTTACTCTAACGGCGCGCAACTGCTCCAGTCGCCGGCAGGCATCGTGCAAGTCGGAATCGTTCTTGGCGAAGCAGAAACGCAGCAGGTTTGTTCCTGTGCCGCCGTTGTAGAAAGAATCTCCGGGAACGGCGGCCACACCAGTCTCGGCGAGCAGGTACATTGCTTTTTCCTTGCTCGTTTTTCCCGGCAAGGCGGAGGCATCAGCCAAAACGTAATACGCTCCCTGCGGAATGTTGGGCTTTAGCCCTGCGGCTTCCAGCGACTTGCACAGCAGATCGCGCTTCACCGTGTACTCGGTGGTGAGAGAGCTGTAGAACTCCGGGCTCAACTCTTCCAGGCCGGCGGTCACGCCGTGCTGAAACGGCGATGGCGCACAGATATAAGCCAGATCGTGGAAGTAGCCGATCGCGTGCGCCCAGCGGCGGTCGCAGATGGCGTATCCGATGCGCCAGCCGGTGATACTGAAGGTCTTGGAGAATCCCGAAATGGTAATACAGCGCTCGGCCATGCCGGGGAGTGTTGCCGGGCTGATGTGCTTGCGTCCATCGTAGAGAAAGTATTCGTAGATCTCGTCGGTGAAGATGAACAGGTCGCGCTCGCGGGCAATGGCGGTGATCCATGCCAGCTCTTCTGCCGTGAAAACTTTGCCCGAAGGATTGGCCGGCGAGTTGACCACGATGGCGCGCGTCTTGGAAGTAATGGCTTGCTCGAGCGCTGCGCGGGAAAAGCTCCAATCGGGCGGCGTGAGCGTCACATACACCGGCACCGCGTGCATGGCCATGAGGGTGTGCACGTGATATCCGTAGTAGGGCTCGAAGACGATAACTTCATCGCCAGGATTGAGCAGCGATAGGCAGGCACAGTAGAAAGCCCCGGTCGAGCCGGTGGTGACAACAATCTCATGCTCAGGATCGGCCTCCAGTTGGTTGTAGTCGCGCATCTTGCGCGCGATGGCGCGGCGCAGATTGGCGATGCCGTCGAGCCGGGTGTAGGAATTGAATCCGCCCTCGATGGCGGCCTCGGCGCCACGGCGCACCGGCAGCGGAACTTCGGTATCGCAGATGCCCTGCGCCAGATTCACGCCTCCGGCCTTCTCGCATTCAACCGACATAATGCGGATTTCCGATTGGGCGATGTGCGAGGCGAGTTGGCTGAGTCTGGGCATTTAGTTATTTAACCACAAAGGACACAAAGGAAAAACAAAGAGCAAAGGAACACCAAAGGGGATTTCGTTTGAGATTTAATGCCCTGGTCGCACTGGTCTGCATCGAAATCTCTTGGGTATTCTTTTTTAGTATTTCTGATGGTTGCCACACATGGCGGGGTTACAATTCTCACGGCATCGGAATGAGCATTGAGACGTCTAAAACCTGGCCAAGAGGAGGATTTATGACATGCAAGGGATGGAAATTTGGAGTCATAACTATGGTTCTGCTGGGAGTCGCGGCAATAGCTGAAGCCCAAACATCAGGCGGCAGCACAATCAACCAGCTTGCTCCTGAAGATCGCGCGTCCGTGATTGGGCTCATGCACACCTTCATGCCGCCGGCAACCTTTGAAGGCCTGATGCAGCAGGTGCGCGAAGAGATGTTCACGCAAGTCAACGACTTCGCCAGACGCCAAAACAAATCCCTGCCCTCGGATGCTTCGGAAAGAATGCAGCGCGCGGTGAGGAACTCGGTGTCGTACGAGGAGATTGTGATCTTGACCGCCGAAGCCTACATGAAACACTTCAGTCCGGATGAGATCCGCCAGATTGCCTATTTCTACAACACACCGGTGGGAAGAAAGCTGGCGCGGGTGCAGCCCGAGATCATGGGCGACATCATGCCGAAAATCACGAACAATATTAACGCCCGTGTCCTCGAGGCCATGCGGAAAGAAGGCCTGGTGGTGCAGACCGCTTCCAGTCAGTAGGGGAAGCGGTTGAACCACAAAGGACACAATGTTTAAACACAAAGGACACAAAGGGAAACGCCAACAAGAGCTTGCCATTATGTCGCTTTAACTATTACCGTGCGTCCTATTTCGCTATTCCGTTTGCATCTTGTCATGTTGAGCACGGGACCTGCTGGGGTAGGTTGAAACGGGAATGAACAAGTAGCACGAGACTGAATAGGCACAGCAAGTGTCGAGTGGCGACGGTATATACCAACTGTCATCCCGAGCGGAGCGCCGCAAAACGCGGAGCACAACCAATCGGCACGGCGCGGAGAGAGGGACCCCGACACTGCTTCCGACTGAATTGCGATGTCAGGGAGTTCTACCCAAAAAGTGGCACTCAAGATTGACGCTGTAACTGGCTTAAACAGTTCATTGATTCTATCGGACTTAACGGTTTGTTCACTGGGAGCACCGTTTTTTGGCGCGAAGAGCCTGCCGAAGGGATCTTGCGTTTTCTCATCGGGGCGATGCTGTTTGTTACATACAGAAAAATCTAAATAGGTCTAGAACCCTGGCGATTGCACTTGCACTCCCATTCCTGGAACGGAAGGGGTTTTAAGGCGAGCCAGAAATTCCGGATGCGCCCCCTTAAACTTGGAGCAATCTTCGCCGATGTAAGTGGGCCGCAGGACGTAAGAGAACCACAGCGCAACCATCCCGCCAACGAACATCACGAACCCAAGCAGGAAAGCAATGGCCGGTGCGCTGTCTCCTGGCAGATAGATACTGGCCGCGACAGACAGAGGAAGGAAGCCCAACAGCAGAATGACGCCGACCCACAGAGTTGTGAGTCGGGTCGAATTATGATGGTCGCAGATGGGCACCATAAGCTGCACCCGCTTGCGCACAATCAGGGCCACAATCACATAGATCAACGGACTGAAAAAGGCCAGGATATACAGCAGCGGATTGTGCCAAGAGAAATTCTTGTTTAACCAGGGCTCTTTGGGAATGCCTCCACATTTTATGCAGCTTGCCGGCAGCGTGGCGTTGCGTGGCACCACCAGAATTTTGCCTTCACAGTAGGCATCGGGATAGGCGAGCATTGTGGGCGCAGCAAATCCCGAGGCCACGGCCGGCGCGGAAACGTAATTGGTATTGTCGAACCGGCAATTCGGGCAGACTTTGGTCTTGGGATATAGTTCAGCTCCGCACTTGATGCAGAACAAAGGCTTGTTCTGAGGCACCGCAGTCGGAGCGTAAACCCCCGCCGACGGGAGCGTGTAGGTGGCGTTATCAAGGCCGCAATTGGAACAGAACTTACTGCCGGCCAGTAACTGACTGCCGCATTTGACGCAGAACATTGGCCTTACCTCTCAAATCCGGGTGGGGGGAAGGCAAGCATATATGGAGTTTGCACAAGAAGGCAATCGGATTTGTCCTATGGACAGCATGGGATGAGTCCAATGCCGTAACCCAGGCGGTGATGAGAAACAGCAAGACTTAAAGAATAAGGAGAATAAATATGTCTTTCGAGGAAGCTCTGCAGATCGCTTCAAGGGACGAGGGATTCAAAGCTACGGTTTATGCAATGAATACCTTGTTGATTCACAAGAGAATTTACACACGAGCTGAATTTGAAACTGTGTTTGTGGAGTGGGTCGAGAAAGAACTCAGACGCAATGGTTATCCGGCCTTTTGATATCATTTTGATATCAAACCCTTCATTTTTCAGTAATTGTAGGTCATCATTGTCCCTGGAAGTGTACCCAGCATTCAAGAATGCGGGGCTCGTGCCGGGTGAGTGCGAAGCGAGCGTCGGATGAGCGCGAGCGCAGCGCGAGGGCGCAGCAGCCTGGTTTTGGCTGCGGAGCCCTTAGATGAAAGCTCTTTGAAAATTCGCAAAAGTTGTACTCGGGACAGGTCCTCGGTACTCCGAAACGGTCTCACGGATGATTATCTATTCAGTAAATACCGGATTGGCTTTGCAAGTGTCGCACCCCGATAGCGGTTTCCCCAATGAATACGAGGCCATCATGCTGTTTCAGGACGTTTTGACCACTTGCAGCAAGTGAAGGCTGAGGGGAACATAGAGATGGCTCGGCAGGGATAATTAAAAGGTAAAGGGCGGCCTGCGTTGAAGCCTTCCGAAAGAGCGCTTTCAGTCCAAAGCTATTCTTGCACGCTGACAACCTGCAGCACTTCCTCGACCGACGTATCTCCATTCAGTAGCAGGATGGCGGAGTATTTCTTCAGGTCCAGCATGCCCTGGGCCAGGGCGATTTTGTGAACGTCCTCGGTGAGGGCGTTTCTGGCGACCAGTTGGCGCAGTTCGGCATTCATCTTCATGACTTCATAAATGCCAATGCGGCCTTTGACGCCCTTGCCGTTGCACTCGCCGCAGCCGCGTCCCTTCCATAACACCGATTTGGGACGCAGGCCCATATACTCGCAGGTCTGATCGTCGGCTTCGTATTGCTCACGGCAGGTCTTGCACAGGCGCCGGGCCAGGCGCTGCGCCATCACTCCGATGGTGGAAGAAGAGATCAGGAACGGCTCCACATCCATCTCGCCCAGGCGGGTGAAGGCCCCGGCGGCGCTGTTGGTGTGCAGGGTGGTGAAAACCAGATGGCCGGTGAGGGCGGCTTCGACGGCAATGTGCGCGGTCTCTTTGTCGCGGGTTTCACCGACCAGGATCACATCCGGGTCCTGGCGCAGGAAGGAGCGCAGCACACGGGCGAAATCGAGGCCGATGTCTTTGTGTACCTGGATTTGGTTGACGCCGGCCAAGTCGTACTCGATGGGATCTTCGGCGGTAGAGATGTTAATACCCGGGTCGTTGATCTCAGCCAGCGCGGAATAGAGCGTGGTCGTCTTGCCCGAGCCGGTCGGCCCGGTTACATACATGATGCCGTAGGGCTGGTTGATGAGCTCGCGCACCAGCTTGAGCGTGGGCTCGTGACTGATGACTTTATCGAGCCCCAGCGCGGTGTTGGACTTATCGAGGATGCGCATGCAGACCTTCTCGCCCCACTTGCCGGGCACGGTGGAGACGCGAAAATCTATGGGCTTGCCTTCCATGTTGACGCTGATGCGGCCATCCTGGGGCAGGCGCTTTTCCGAGATATCGAGCTTGCTCAAAATCTTCAGGCGCGAGATCAGGCCGAGCTGCACTTTCTTGGGCAGGTTCTGCACCGTCTGCAGCACACCGTCAATGCGGTAGCGGATGATCACGTTGGCTTCCATGGGCTCAATGTGAATATCGCTTGCGCCCTTCTTGATGGCCAGCCCGAGAATCGAGTTTCCCAGGCGGATGATGGGCGCATCTTCGGAAGCGTTCATGAGCTCCTGCTTGCTGTCGCCCATGGTCGGGCCGGCGTCATCGGTCAACTGCAGGTCGCGAATCAGATCTGACTGCAACAGGTCCACCATCTCGGCGGAAGACTTGATGACGGTTTGCGTCTTATCGCCTGCGGACGCCGGCTTTTCTTTCTGCATCAGCTCGGCGTAGGTGGTGTTCATGAACTTGCGGTAGTCCTCTTCGGTGGTCACCACCGGCTCGATCATGACTCCTTTGATGATGCGGCGCACGTCGTCAAGAGCAAGAATGTTATTGGGGTTCACCATGGCCAGGGTAAGGCGGTTGTTGGCGAAGGCCACGGGAATCATCTTGTGCTGCTGGATCATGCTCTGCGGAATCAGCCCGAGCACGCGCACATCAAAGTTCATCTTGCTCAGGTTGATGTACTCGATGCCTACCTGCTGGCTGGCGCTCTCGACGCGCTCGGCCAGAATGGTGGTCAGCGCCAGACCGATCTTGGGATACTGCAACAGCAGCTCCTGAAAATCTTTCTGCTCGAGCACGGCGCAGGTGGTGGGTTCAGTGCAGGTCACCGTGGCCGTGCGCGGTTTGCCGGTCAGCAACGACATTTCTCCAAAGTTCTGGCCCGGACCCATCTCCGAGAGCAGGAAATCAATATTGGTGTTCGGGTCTTTCTTACGGATTTCAACATGGCCCGAGATAATGAAAAACATAGAGCTGCCGGGCGCTCCTTCGCGAACGATGGTGGTGTTGGGCGGGAAGTCGCGGCGGCGCATGCGCTTCACCACGTGCTGGCAGTCAGCAAAAGAGAGTCCGCTGAAGAGCTTGACGCGCTGCAAAAAATGGCCGCTCTCGACAGGCCTAACGGCACCGAGAGGTCCGAGCGGAGGCTTGGAGATGGGCGGTGAAGTGGGCACGTCAGTTGATCCAGAACCAGGGCCAAGCGGAGCTCTAAAGAAACCGGTCACAGTCGGGACTGGGGGAAGAGTTGTATCTGGCTCTGCAGGAGCGGCAGGCTTGTTGTTGCCTTGACCCGAAGCAGCAGAGGAAGGGCTGGTCAGGTCTGGAAATTGCCGCTTGGGTGTTAAAGGGGTTGGCATGGTCGTCGCACGTCTCCGTTGAAGTGCCCGGAAAACCTTCGGCCGGTGCAGTCCATTTAGTGCGGCCCGGCGCACATTCCCGGTTTTCCACGCATTACCTGGGGGAGGGGTTCAGTATATACCAAAATGACAACAGTAAGGAGTAGCAGTCCTGCTACTCCGGCACAGCGACTTTTGTTATAGTTGACCTCTCCCCCGCGGTAGGCGGTCCGCCACTTCCCGGTAAACCGCTGAGTGCACGACTGTTTGCGTGTAAAGTTTGATGACTACTGCGACTGCAAAACTCTCGGCTCCGCCGCGTGCACCCGTGCGCGGTCTGCCCCTGCTGGTAACTTTTGAGCAAGATGATGTGGTCAACAAGGCTTTAGGAGGCGTGCTCCGCTATCGGCGCACTTACTTCAGCGACCTGGGGAACTATCCTGCTGACGTAGACCGTGTGCTCATCACCTCTTCTGAACGGCTGCTGCAAGAGCTCGGCCGCAACCTGCACGCACCCAACATACGCATCCTGGGACTCAGCGAGGACCGTTTCAAAGATTTTCGTCTGGATGGATTGATCTACGCCTACCTGATTCCAGGCACGCCGATTGCTCTGATCGAACGCATGGTAGATAACGCGCTCGACCATATACACCTGGTAGCCAGCCGGCAGGAGGTCAATGCGCGGCTGGCGTTTGCCACACGTGAGATCCACGAGTTGAATGAGATTGGCGCGGCGCTGAGCGCCGAGCACGACACCGGCAAATTGCTGGATATGATCCTCACGAAATGCCGCGAGATCACCAGCAGCGATGCCGGCTCGCTCTATGTCGTGGAAGAAGACGAGCAGGACAGCAAAAAGCTGCAACTGAAGAGCGTTGGCGACGAGCCGGTGGTGCGCGACGCAGAGGGCCTCATGCACATGCGCTTCAAGCTGGCGCAGAATGATTCCGTCTCGCTGCCCTTCCGTGAAGTTACGATGGAGATCAACGAGAAATCCATCGCGGGTTATGTGGCGCTTACCGGATTGCCGGTCAATATTGAAGACGCCTATCACCTGCCCAGCGGCGTTCCCTACACCATTAACCGCAAGTTCGATGAAGATTCCGGATACCGCACTAAGTCCATTCTCGCCGTGCCCATGAAAAACCAGAAGGGCGATGTGGTGGGCGTGGTGCAGCTTATCAATGCCAAGCGCGACTTCAAGAGCAAGCTGGTCTCCGTCGCAGCGGTGACCGACCAGGTAGTTTCCTTTACGGTGCGCCAGCAGGAAATTGTGGCCTCGCTGGCCAGCCAGGCCGCCGTGGCCTACGAGAACAGCCAGTTATACCAGGCCATCCAGCAGTTGTTTGAAGGCTTTGTGCGCGCCTCGGTTGTGGCCATTGAATCACGCGACCCCACCACCTCAGGCCACTCCTTCCGCGTGGCCAACCTGACGGTCGCCCTGGCAGAAGCCGTGGACCGCGCTGACAACGGTCCGTACGAGAGCATTCGCTTTTCCCGCAGCGAGATGAAAGAGATCCGTTATGCCTCGCTGCTGCATGACTTCGGCAAGGTTGGGGTGCGCGAAGAGGTGCTGGTCAAGGCGAAGAAGCTCTATCCCGCGCAGCTCGATGTCATCCGGCAGCGCTTCCAGTTCGTCAAGCGCAGCATGGAGACCGAGGCCCTACGCTCGCGCCTCAATTATGTGCTGGAAAAAGGGCGCGAGGAGTATCTGCAAAAGCAGCCGGCTTTCGACCAGGAGCTTGCAGCGCAGCTGGTCGAAATGGACAAGTGGTTCCAGCTTATTCTTACCGCCGATGAGCCGACCATTCTTGCCGACGGCAGCTTTGAAACCTTGAATGAGATTGCTACGCGCCATTACAAGGACTACGAAAATGCGGCGTCTCCGCTGCTCACCGAGCATGAGGTGCGGCTGCTTTCCATCCGCAAAGGATCGCTGGACGACGCCGAGCGTCTGCAGATTGAGTCGCACGTCATCCATACCTTCAACTTCCTGCAACAGATCCCGTGGACGAAAGAGATCCGCAGCGTTCCCGAGATTGCCCGCCGGCACCACGAAAAGCTGAACGGCAAAGGATATCCTTATAAGCTCAGCGCGCCCGAGATCCCGGTGCAGACGCGCATCATGACCATCTCCGATATCTACGACGCACTCTGCGCCGTGGACCGTCCTTACAAGAAAGCCGTCAATCTCGAGCGGGCGCTGGAAATCCTGGGCTTCGCGGTCAAAGACGGCGAAATTGATGCCGGGCTCTTCCAGTTGTTCAAAGAAGCCAAAGTGTTTGAGCGCTGGAAGATTGAACCGTTTCCGTACTAAGAAGTTACCGGTTGCCAGTTTTTAAGAGTTAAAAGCTAAGGGCTAAAAGCTAAGAGCTTCTTCGAGACATGTTGCTTTCTGGGCTCCCTCTGGCCGAAATCCTTGTCAGGATTGGACTTTTCGCGTTTATAATGACACCCACTTTGACGGCTTAAGCGGTCTCCCCCATTGTTGGTAAATGCCGTAGCAACAGAAACATAAGCGGGCCGATAAGGACGATTGTAAGTCGGATATCAAATGGATAAGGCATATCCGGCAGAGCGCATTCGGCAGCAGGGAACTTGAAACATGCAGATTAAATTCTGGGGGGTGCGCGGCTCAACGCCCACGCCTCAGCCGGAAAACCTACGCTATGGCGGGAATACATCCTGCGTCGAGGTTCGCATCGGCGACCAGATCTATATCTTCGACTGCGGCACCGGCTTCCGCATCCTGGGGAAACAACTGGTAACCGAATTCAATGGGCGCCCGTTTAACGCGCACATCTTTCTTTCGCACTTTCATTGGGACCACATTCAGGGTATCCCGTTTTTCTGGCCGCTCTATAACAACAAAGAAAATCAGTTCTTCTTTCACTCCTCCAACCGCGGGCACAAGCTGCAACACGCTCTGGAAGACCAGATGTCAGACCCCTACTTTCCGGTCAACATGAACGAGATGAAGGCGCGCCGGAACTTTTATGACATCGAAGAGGGCAAACTGGCGTTTGATAATTGCGTGATCCAATCCCGGTGGCTGAACCACCCGCAGGGATGCCTGGGGTTCCGCGTCGAGACCGAAGACAAAGTGATTGTCTACGCTACCGATAACGAACCGGGACATCCGGTCTTCGACAAAAACGTGCGCAAGCTGGCCGAAGGCGCTGATGTGCTCATCTACGATGCGCAGTACCTGCCCGATGAATACCAGGCGCAAAAAGTCGGCTGGGGACACAGCCACTGGCGCGAGGGCGTCAATATTGCCATGGAAAGCGGCGCAAAAGAGCTGGTGCTCTTTCACCACGATCCTGACCACAACGACGCCTGCATTGATAAGATCGTCAGCACTGCGCGTGATTACTATCCTAAAGTCCGGGCTGCGTCCGAGGGGCTGGAAATCAATTTGTAATCTGCTGTTATCTTACGAGTTACCTCTGCCACCGGGTCAGGTGATGGAAAGCGGAGGGACTTGCTGGGTAGTCCTAAAGTGCTTGCGAGAGCCACGGGAGCCCGCGTCATTATTGAAGAAAACCGCTTCGCGGCGCGGGACTTGCTGGTAGTCTCGACTGTTGACATAGATGTAAACAGCGGTGCCCGGGCTGAAGCCGTGCTCTTCCACGGTGGTGCAAACTTTTACGGTAGTCCAAACATCTTAGGACCGGAGAATTTCGACACAAAAGGGATTCCTCCGCTACGCGTCGGAATGACAAGCAACGCATGCCCCACGGCGGAGTGGATACAGTAAGGGTAGCCGAAACAGTAATTGTGGAATCGCTGCACAAATCGCGATTGGCGATGAGTTGTCAAGGAGCAGAGGGGACGCAAAAGATCCCGGCATTCTCGAATGCCCAGCACAATGATGAACCATAATTACGAGGAAGTCAGCCTTTTGGGGCCAGAGTGGTACCACAAAAACAGCGGCAGAAACGCTCTAATTAACAGGACATAAACAAGGCTTATGGATACTTTGATCGCAGCGGGTCGCTTACTTTTTGCCATCCCCATTGGGGCTTTCGGCGTTCAGTACATCATTTATGGCCGGTTTTTGGGAGGCCTGCCTCCTGTGCCGCCCTGGACTCCTGGAGCTCCGGTCTTTGCTTATCTGACGGGCATTCTCCTGATTGCGATAAGCTTGAGTCTGGTGAGCAACACCAAGGCCCGCCTCTCGGCATCCCTGCTCGGCATTGGTTTCTTCTTGTGCGTGGTGCTGCTTCACACGTGGTTCTTTAGTGCCTCCAAGATATCCGCAATCCTGCACAACGGGACTGACCGAACCAGGGCATTTGAGCCCCTTGCCCTGGCGGGTGCAGCGTGGGTGCTGGCGGAAACCCTGCCCAATGAGAAGCCTTCTGTTCCCGGTACGAGAATGCTCGCCTTGTTCGGCCGCTTCCTCTTTGCGATTTCGATGATAATTTTCGGTATCCAGCATTTTGAGTATGCCAAGTTTGTGGCTTCTCTTATCCCATCGTGGATTCCGGGACACCTGTTTTGGACGTACTTCACAGGCGCCGGCTTTATCGCAGCCGGGGTTTCGATCATGATCAAAAAGTACGGACGCCTGGGAGCAACGTTGCTGGGCGTCATGTTCCTGCTATGGGTGGCGGTGCTTCATGCGCCCAGAGTAGCTACCCACCTGCACAATGGAGACGAGTGGAGCAGCGCATTCGTGGCTTTGGCGATGTGCGGGGCTTCTTTCATTGTCGCCGGAACTATGGCAAAAAAATCTTAATCCCATTTGCCTTCTTCGGGTGGATGAAGGAAAGGGGTAAACAATTTCAGAGTCCGTATATCTCGGCGCACCGGGGCTGAAGCCCGATTTTTTGTGATCCTTAACGCACGGCAAAAGCTGTGCTCTTCCACGGTAGTACAAACATCATTGTGGCACCGATGAATCCCGTGCCCTGACAAACACGGAAGCAGAGAGTTTCGGCACAAAAGGGATTCCTCCACTGCGTGTTCGGAATGACAAGAAAGCCGACTTTTCCGCAAGCTCTAAAGCCTTGCTCTTCCACGATAGTTCTCACACACGCTCTGAAGCCCATTTGTTTTTGCACCTCAACGCCGGCCTGAAGGCCGGCTCTTCCACGGCAGTGGATACAGTAACTATGGAATTGATATAACCAAGACACTCGATACCGTTTGGAAACCAGCGTTCCACCACATCAACAGGAAAATCCAGCGGACCGGATTTTTAGGACTGTCCGACAGGCGCAGAACCTTATACACTAATGCGCTTGATGAACAAACCTGCATCCCAAGATGGCCTTACGCGCCGTGAGTTGCTGCGACGATCAACCGCCGGAACGGCCGTGTTAGGCGCCGCACTGGTATTCCCGAAATGGGTCTTGGCTGCGGACGCGCACAAGGAACCTCAATCTCTCCACCACCAGCCGAAAGCAACGGCAAATCTTTACTCCGAGCTTTTGCAGAGCTGGTGCGACGGATTGGTGGCGCGGCAGGTAACGGCGATTCGCGAGCCCGGGCTTTACGGAGGTCTCCTGTGCCCGGCCTGTGCGCTCATCCACGGACGCTGCGCCGATGCGGTTTATCCGCTCCTGCGGATGGCGCGAACCACAGGTGAGTCGAAATATCTCCACGCTGCGCTGCTGGTGTACGACTGGTCAGAGCAGGTAAGCCGGCCTGACGGCAGTTGGGTCAATGACGTAAACCTGAGTCCGTGGAAAGGGATTACGGTCTTTCACACGATTGCACTGGCGGAAGCGCTGCAACACCACGGCTCACTGCTCGATGCCAAAACCCGTCAGCGCTGGACTGACCGCCTGGCGCGCGCCGCGAAGTTTCTCGACGGCTTCATGACCATGGAGACGGGTAACATCAATTACCCCATCACCAGCTCGTTCTGCTTTGCTCTCGTCGGCCAGGTGCTTGATGATCCGCACTATCTCGACCGAGCCCGGCAAATGGCCCACTCGAGCCTCGAATATTTCACTCCCAACGGTTTGTTGTTCGGAGAAGGCCATCCGCTGACGTCGATCAGTGCCAAGAAGTGCCGCCCCGTGGACCTGGGTTACAACGTCGAGGAATCGCTGCCCTCGCTCGCGCTCTACGCATTGCTCACAAACGACAAGCCGGTGCTTAACCAGGTAATCGCCGCGTTGCGGACCCACATGGAGTTCATGCTGCCCGACGGCGCATGGGACAACAGTTGGGGCAGCCGCAATTACAAATGGAGCTGGTGGGGCAGCCGCACCAGCGATGGTTGCCATCCGGGGTATGCCCTGCTGGCACAACATGAGCCAAAGTTCCTGGAGGTCGCGCAACGCAATCTTGAATTAATGGCGGCCTGCACCCATAACGGCCTGCTCTACGGCGGTCCGCACTACTTCGCACATGGAGACCTGCCGTGCATCCATCACACCTTTACGCACGCCAAGGTGCTGGCCACCGTGCTCGACCGCGCCCGCGCCGATGTGCAACCCTCGCCGCGACTGGCTTTGCCTCGCGATGAAGCCTACGGGCTGAAAAGTTATCCGGAAATTGGCACCCATCTAGCTGCAATTGGCGACTGGCGGGCCACGGTGACCGAATACGATTGGGAATATGTAGAACACGTACAGGCCGGTGGAGGCTCCTCTGGCGGGCATGTCACCGGCGGTGCTTTGTCGCTGCTATTTCATCGCGCGCTCGGCCCCACCCTGGTCGCCAGCATGACTCAATACCAGACGATAGAAATATCAAATCAGCAGGTGCATCACGATTATCCGCATATGGAGCTGACTCCACGTATCGAGTGCGTTGCCGGCGATCGCGTTTACACCAGCGTGAGTGACTTTGAAGCCGCGCTCACGGCAACCGCCGCCCTGGAGCAAATTACCTTCGATGCGCGTGGCCGCTTGCTGACGGCTGCACACCAGCCAGTTCCCAGCGGTGATGTGCACTATCATTTGACGTACCGCCTGACCGGAGCCACCGTGGAAATCGTCGCCAGCGCCGATGTCCCGGGTCCTGCCCCGCTGCGCTTCATCCTTCCGGTTGTCTCGCCGCATCAGGAAACGGTAGAGCAAATTGATCCCAAGACGGTTCGCATCGTGAAAGCCAAGGGAGAACTGTTGATCAGCACCGACGCGCCCCAAGGTTTCGAAACTCACACCAACGAGCGAACATTTAATCTGGTTCCGGGCTTCGAGTGCCTGCCACTCGCAATCACCATGCAGCCCGGCAAAGAGATTCGAATTTCGCTGAGCGCCGAGGGCCCACGCAAGACAGTTCCAAGTTAATGTTTAGAGTAGGACGAGACCTAAGCTAGACCGAGCACGTGATACGATCGCGCGGCGCCGGACGTTCGCTTGCGATTGACTTGGCCATCGGAGAGGGCTAGAGTGACTGTCAGCGCGAAGGGCGCATCCAGTCCGCGGAAAGGGCAGTGCCCACCTATCTAAATACAACTGAAGGTATGAACCTTCTTTCAGCCTGATTCGTGCGGACTCCAGGCATGCAGTGAAAGGAGATTCGTATACCAGACGACTTTTACCTACACCCATTTTCTCTACCACCTCGTCCCAATCTCGAGCAATACAAGAAGCTCGCCAAAGACCTGCAACACGCCTGCAAATCGGCTGATCTTGGCGCGGTTCGCTTGTGGGTCGAACGTTCCAAAGAAACGATTTCTCGCCTGCACGGCGTTGAGGTCACAGCGCAGGTCCGAAACGAAATCGATAAAAAAGCGCAGCAGATTGAGCAACGCTGGCATGAATTCAAGAAGTCAAATGAACATGCTGAACGGTGCACACTGGCGGGCGCACAACTCTTCCTTGCACGAGCGCACGGTTTCGCGAGCTGGCCAAAATTTGCCGAGCATGTAAAGGAGCTGGCGCGTGAAAATACGGCTGTTTCGAATTTCGAAACGGCCGTGGACGCGATTGTCAGCGGCAACGCAGCGAAACTCAAGAGGCTGCTGGACGAGAATCCGGAGTTGGTGCGGATGCGCTCCACCCGCGAGCATCACTCCACTCTGCTCCATTACGTCTCCGCGAACGGCGTCGAGGACTTCCGGCAGAAGTCGCCCAAGAACATTGTCGAGATCGCGAAGTTGTTGCTTGACTCGGGCGCCGACGTGAACACCGAGTCCGATGCTTATGGGGGGCGATCGACAACCCTGGGGCTGACGGCAACGAGCATCCATCCGGAAAATGCGGGGGTGCAGATCTCGCTGCTCGAACTGCTGATTAACCGCGGCGCAACCATCGACGCTCCGGATGGCGGCAGCGCCGTGGTGGGCTGCTTGCGGAACGGCCGCGGTGCGGCGGCGGGATACTTGGCGAGCCGCGGCGTGCGATTGGACCTCGAAGGAGCGGCGGGAGTCGGACGCCTCGACGCGGTACAGAGCTTTTTCAACCCTGACGGCAGCCTGAAGCCACCCGTGAGCGAAACGCAAATGATCTACGGATTGGGCTGGGCCTGCGAATTCGGCCACACCGCCGTCGTTGATTTCCTGTTACGCAAAGGCGTGAAAGTAGATGCGAAGCTGAGACGCGGAGAGACCGCTCTACACTGGGCGGCGTTCAGCGCTCATCGGGACGCGGTGAAACTGCTGCTGGAATACGGTGCCGCCGTCGACGTGATCGACAAAACGTACCAGAGCGCGCCTCTGGGCTGGGCGTTGCACGGGTGGGTTACTTCACCGGAACAAAAGCCATATTCCGAAGTCGTTGCGCTGCTGGTGCGCGCGGGCGCAAAGCCGGACCCGAAGTGGCTCGACGTCAACCGAGTGCGGCGCGATCTGGCAGAAAAGATTCGCTCCGATCTGCGCATGCAGGCGGCGCTCCGGGGAGAATCATGATAAACAAGGCTGGATCATGGTCAGCCCTTCACTTCTGAGAGCTTCGTATCCTCCGGCTTATCGGTTGCACTTTCGAATTCTATCCGGTAGCCGTCGGGGTCAGAGAGACAGGTAACCCACATTGCGTTCCCGACCTGCGGCTCTGATGCCTCGATGCCGCGAGACCTGACTTCCCGGTAGATCGCTACCGCGTCTTCACAGTTAAAACAGAGCGACACGCCCTCGCCCACCTTGCAAGCGGGCACCCACGAGTCGTGCCCCTCTTTGGAGAACTCCTGTAGCATCAGCGCTGCACCGCCCAACTCCAGCCAGCACCAGCGTAACTTCCCTTCAACCACCCACTTGTTCTTCATCACGAAGCCCAGGCCCTCCACGTAGTAACGAACCGACCGCTCCATGTTGGAGACGCGCAGGAATGGGACGACTTGTTTTACGTTTCCATCGGTCTTTGAATCAGAACTGGAACTGGCATTCATCTCTGTTTCTCCTGGTTTCGTTTGCGGAAGCGTTAAGCTGCATGGCTGCCGGAGAAAATTGCTGGCCGATAGGATCGCTCACTGATCCGGCCTGGTGCAAGGGAGTCTACTCTTGCCTAACTCTTATCAATTTCTTTATACTGTGAGTTTGCCCTTCTACACTCTATGCGTTTAGGGCTAGGCGGTTAGTATTTGTTCGACCAATGACCGCTGGAGAAGAATGTTTTCATGAGTACCACGTCTCGTATTGAAACCCCAATCACAATTTCCGTAGAGCAAGAACTTAACCCCTGGCAGTCGCAGGCAGCGCGCTTCGATTATGCCGCACAGAAGCTCAACCTGGATGAAGGCCTGTGGAAGATCCTGCGTTATCCCGCTCGCGAAATCATCGTCCACATCCCGGTTTTACTCGATAACGGACGCATGGAGGTCTTTACCGGATACCGCGTGCAGCACTCCATTGCCCGCGGCCCGGCCAAGGGCGGGGTCCGTTATTCTCCCGACGTTACCCTCGACGAGGTCCGCGCCCTGGCAAGCTGGATGACCTGGAAGTGTGCCGTGGTCAATATTCCCTTTGGCGGCGCCAAGGGTGGCGTGATTTGCGACCCCAAGAAGCTGTCGCAAAGCGAGCTGGAGAGAATTACGCGGCGTTACACTTCCGAACTGATTGAATTTATCGGCCCGGAAAAAGACGTTCCCGCTCCCGACATGAACACCAATGAGCAAATTATGGCGTGGATGATGGATACCTACTCCATGCACATGCGGCAAACGGTGACAGCGGTCGTGACCGGCAAGCCGGTGAACATGGGCGGCTCGCGCGGAAGGCGCGAGGCCACCGGGCGCGGTGTGATGATTGTTTGCGACGAGGCGCTGAAGAAGCTCAACATGGATCGCGAAGGCTGCCGCGTCATCATTCAGGGATTCGGAAACGTCGGCTCCAACGCCGCCCAGTTGATGTATCAGGACGGCTACAAAATTATTGGGATTATCGAGATCAACGGGTCGCTCCACAACCGCAACGGCATCAACATTGATGATCTGATCGAATACAAGAAAAAAAATAATACTATCGTCGGCTTCCCCGGCGCGGGAGCTGCCGACGGAGCCGAGCTCATGACCACCGAATGTGACATCCTTGCCCCCTGCGCTACAGAAAACGTCATCACCAGCAAGAACGCAGACAGGATCAAATGCAAGATCCTGTGTGAGGGCGCAAACGGTCCTACGACGGCGGTTGCCGATGACATCCTCGCTGAGAAAAAAGTATTTATCATTCCCGATATCCTGGCCAATGCCGGCGGGGTCACGACCTCTTACTTCGAATGGGTGCAGGACCGCCAGGGTTACTTCTGGAAAGAAGCGGTGGTGAACGAGCAGCTCGAGAGCATTATGAAGGAAGCTTTTGAAGATGTCGTACGCTACGCGGAGACCCATAACGTCAATAACCGCATCGCCGCTTATATGCTGGCAATTGACCGCGTGGCCTTCACCATCAAGCAGCGCGGCATCTATGCCTGAAGCTGCCGTGCTGTTTTTAAAGACTTGCCGCATGCAACTTCCCCCTTCAAACAGGGTGTATACTCAATGCAAATTGTCCACACGGCCTTGCCGGGTGATACCTGTGTGTGAATCTACCTAACTCCATCTCGCTGTCACGTATTGCCAGTATTCCGCTATTGATCTGGATTCTGTTAGGCAACTACTTCAGCAGCGAAAACGGACACAAAGAGCTGGCCGCCGCCACCCTGTTCATCCTGGCTTCGATTACCGACGGAATTGATGGCTACCTGGCCCGCCGCAGGTCACAGATCACCTCCATGGGTATGCTGCTCGACCCGCTGGCCGATAAGCTCATGGTCACGGCGGCTTTTGTTACGCTGGTGCAATTCAACCCGCGCATCGTGCCCGCCTGGGTGGCGGTGGTCATCATCGGACGGGAGTTTCTGGTCAGCGGATTGCGGTCCATCGCCGCCTCGGAAGGATTCACCATCGAGGCCAGCGATCTGGGCAAGTTCAAAATGGTGGTACAGATTGTTTCCGTGGTGGCCGCGATTCTTGACCACCGCTGGGCCTGGTGGGACCTGCACAAACTTTACCTGCCCATCGGTCTTCCGGTTCACTTCATCGCGCAACTTTCCATCTGGTTCATGCTGACGGTCTCGCTGTTTTCCGCAGGAGATTACTTTGTCGGCTTCTGGAACAAAATTGATCGCCGTGTGGAACGCCGCCGTCGCCGTCCTTTTATATTGCGCCGGCGCAAAGGTACGCCCGTGGTTACCGCACCGCAACCGATTGATTCTTCGCCGCAGTAGTTAAAGTTGCGGGTTCCGATTGCCAGTTTCTTGGGTGATGAATGGCTGCTGAAATATTAGACGGACGGTTCGTTGTGCACGCCGGTCATCGTCAAGTACCGCACGAAAGAGTCGGGAACCCCTAGAGTTTGAAGACTTGTTGCGTTGATAGCTAAGGCTGCGACACTTTTCCCGGCGGCCCGCATCGTATCTTCAATGCACCGCTGGATATGTCTTTGCCGAATAGTAGGGAGAGCTCTGCTGGCGGGTAGACGCTTTCGCGCATGCAGGAGAACCACACAACCGGTCCATGCTTGGGCGTACCCTCAACTCCACCGACAGGATGCTCAGCCAGGAATCTACGTAGCCGACTTGCCTGGATCACATGACGGTCAAAGTGCACCAGGCCATTTGCATCGGTAGTCGCGACGTCACGATGAAAATCAAATTCAATACCCCACCACGCCCATTGTTCCTCGATCCGATAGCCTTGCACAGGTTTGCCTTGTAAATCCACCGCCTGAATCAGACGTGCTGGCGTTACTTCAAGCTCCAGCGGAAAAAGCAATACCGCAAGAGATATCGCAAGAAATATGGCCGCAACAAAAGCAATCACGGGCTTGGTTTGATAGGTCATGGTAGTTTCCATGGACTAACATTCACTGTAGGACATGAACTCAAACTTCCTTCAGCGATAACTTACTTCCCTTTTGCAAATATCCTTTGCGCTGGAACCAGTCTTCCAATGCTGCTTTGAGCTGGTCGAGGGGAACGCGGGAGCCGATTTCAAGCGATCCATCGGCGGTTGGCAGGGTGTCATCAAACATCTGGTCGTTGGTAAAGTCGCGCATGGCAAAATTATCCAGCCACTTGATGGGGCAAGGCTGCAACCCATTTTGGCTTTCATATTCAACGCGGATTTTGCGGGCGAACATTGAATTACAACTTTCTATTTTCCGACCTTTGAGCTGCCAGGCGCAGGCAAATCAACGGTGTGGACCAGTACCAGTTCCCACTCGTCTCCGTTCTTCCTGAAAACGTCTGCGAAAGAAGCGTCAGAACTGACCAGGGTCCCATTCTCAGCGCGTATTTTGGTGTTGCGTACACCAGTCACGGCGGCAACTGGACCAAAGATTTTTACCCGCATTTCATCGGCGCCCAGCCATTCAATGGTATCGGGAAGCGCCTGCACGTGCTTGAGAAACTGCGCGCGCGTCATCTCCGGCTGGCCGGGGGTAACATAAGCAAAATCATCGGCCAGAATGGCGTTGAGCTTATCGTTGTCTTTTTGGCGAATGGCAGCGAAGAATTCTTTTTCGAGTTCTACGAGCGCCAGGTCGTCGCTATGCGGAGCGCCCTGTGCTGCGGGCGTTGCAGGCGGCTTTTTTACATGATGCGTTTGGGCGTGGGCTGAGGACACGGCCACGCCAAGCGCAAGCAGAAGACATAGCAATTTACATTTCATGAGACCTCCAGAATGCCTGGAAGAACGTGGGATGTCCCCGCGAAAAGCTACGCCGCCCGTTCGCGCACCACGGCATCAAGATGATCGAGCGTTTCCTGCACCGTGAGCGTATACATTTCACGCCCGCTTTCCAGTCCCGACTCAATGGCGGTCTTGAGAAAGTGTCCGGCAATCTGGATGGCGAGCGCATCGCTGATCGTCTTGCCCGTGCGGCGCTTGTATTCCACCCAGGCGGGATGCGGCAGCGCGATCCAGATGGGGCGCCCGTTGGCGAGAAACTTGATGTCCACAGCGTCGGCGTGACGGGTGGCGATGGCCACGATGACGGCCTGGTAGATGCAATGAATTTCCTCGCCGGTCCAGCGGTCTTTAACTTTAAAGTCGGTGTACATGGTTGCTTAAAAATATATCACGGTGGGCCGATGGCGGACGCTGGCCGGCGCGGGCAGTTGGCCCGCCCTTTTACAAAACATTTAGAATCAAATGCGATGGCAACCACGACAGCTAAGAAGAGGAAACAACCCGCAGCCCAGCCACCGAAGATTTTGTCTGCTGAAAATTTTGTCCGACAACCCTGGCTGCTGCAAGGATGGAGCACGCGCCCGGGCGGCCGCTCAGACATTTATGGCCGGGGTGCGCTGAACCTGGGGTTCACCTCCGATGACAAGCGGGAGAATGTAGAGCAAAACCGCCAGATTTTTCTGCAACGCCTGGGAGCACAAAAGAATAAGAAACCGTTTCCACTGGTCACGCTGCGGCAAATCCACTCTGCCCATATTTATTTGGTAGACCGCGTTTTTGCCAAGCCTTTAGCTGGTGATGGGATGGTGACCAACAAGCCCGGCCTTGTACTGGGCATTCAAACTGCCGATTGCCTGCCGGTGTTGATTGCTGATCCGGTAAAAAAAGCCGTGGGGGCCTTTCATGCCGGGTGGCGCGGTACGCTGGCGCGCATTGTTGAAAAAGGCGTGGGAGCCATGCGCATGCATTTTGGCAGCGATCCGGAGCAGCTTCAGGCTGCGCTTGGTCCCGGCATTGGCGGTTGCTGTTACAGCGTGGGGGCTGAGGTGCAGTCGGAATTCGAAAGCCAGTTTGACTATGCCCAGGAGTTGTTTCACACAGTGTTCGAGTCGGACCCGGTTCGTGAGAAGTATCCAATGCTCTTTCTGACGGCGCGTGCGCCCGGACACAGCGACCTGGGGCCGCAGATCCACCTTGATCTGGTGAAGGCAAACCAGCGGCAGCTCTTGAGTGCGGGATTGAAAGAAGAAAATATCAGCGCTTCGTCTTTGTGTACGGCCTGCAACTTGAAATTGCTTTTCTCTCACCGCGCAGAGCGGGGGAAAACCGGCCGCATGATGGCGGCGATAGGAATCAGGCCGGCAGGTTAAAGAAGCTACTGCGGTGTAGTCGTAGGTTGCGTCTGGGCGTGGGTCTGGTTGACTACGTCTTTCAGTTCTTTGCTGGGTTTAAAGAACGGAATTTTCTTGGCTGGGACATCGACCCGCTCGCCGGTCTTAGGGTTGCGTCCTACGCGGGGCTTGCGCTGGCGCGTGCGGAAGCTGCCGAAGCCGCGGATCTCAATCTTATCGCCGCTGCGCAGCGAGTGCACAATGCTGTCGAAGATAGTATCAACGACAACCTCGCTGTCCTTGCGGGTGAGTTCCACCATTTTGGAGACTTCTTCGATCAAATCCGCTTTGGTCATAGACTAGCAATCTACCTGATAACAATGGTTTTGTCACTTCCGCAATGGGGCCGGTTTAGCAGTTTGGCTCAGCCGTAGGCAGTTAACCGATCTATTACTATCGTTTCACTTCCACAGGTAATAAAAGCCGACGTGTGTATCCAGCATTTTCGCTTTGTCGGGAACAAAATTGGAGACGTCGCCAGTCAGCACATCCAGCAATGTGCGGCGGTCTTTCTGGGGACGAACCAGCTCCGGCTCTCCCTTGATCCCCACCGATTTGGCGGTTTCATCCACTGCAGTCTGAAAATCGCCCAGCTTATCCACCAACTTCAGCGGGAGCGCCTGCTGCCCGGTCCAGACACGTCCATCGGCGATCGCCTTCACGTCCTCCACCTTCATTTTGCGGCCTTCGGCAACGGCAGAGATGAATTGCTGATGCATATCGTCAATCAGGCTTTGAAAGTAGGCCCGCTCCTCGGGGGTCATCTCACGCGCGGGATTGCCGGCATCTTTGAGAGCGCCGGCCTTCAGAGTCACGTCCTTGAGCTTGGCCCACTTCATGAGCTCTTCATAGTTGATCCACTCCGAGATGACGCCGATGCTGCCCACCACGCTGGCCGGGTTGGCATAAATTTTGTTAGTGCCGGAGGCGACGTAGTATCCGCCGCTGGCGCCGACCGACTCCACCGAGGCCACAATCGTCTTCTTCTTCTCGTCGCGGATACGGCGCACTTCGGTATAAATCTCCTGCGAGGCCGCTGCCCCGCCTCCGGGGGTGTTGATATGCAGGATGATGGCTTTGATGGAATCATCATCGGCAAAATCTTTGAGCTGCCCGACCACGGTTTGTGGCTCGATGATCACGCCTTCCAGATCAACAACGGCAATCTTGTCACCAAAACCGCTAAACTTTCGATCGCTGTGCATGGCCACGATCATCAGGGTGATAACGGCAACCATGAAGATGAAAAAAAAGCCTCCACCCAGCAACACCCAAAGCCATGTACGGGAGCGTTTCGTCTCTGTCATTGATATCTCATTCATAGATAGAGGTTAGTTTAGCACTACTGGGAGGCCCGGAAATAAGGCCCTTTTGTAAAGATGTGCTTGCAGGAAATTCTGTTAGGAATTTCAAGCAATAACTATCACTTTGCGGAGCTTGCGCCCAACCTGCACTGTTGCCTCAAAGGGAAAATTAGGGATAGCAAATGGAGGCTGAGCTACTATATTCCCGTTCAGCCGCACAGCCTTTTCTTTTATTTTGCGTTGGCCTTCGCTTGCTGAGGCAACCAATCCGCATTTTAAGAGCAATTTATCAACTCGCGCCTGATGATTGTTAGCAGCCGCGGGTTCAGAACCTGACGCGCCAATGTCGCCATATCGGACTGTTACAGTCTCTAGATTCTCCGGCACTTCATCGCGTTGGAACTGTTTTTCCCAATCCGCAGCGGCCTGGCGGGCAGACTCGGCAGAGTGAAAATCAGCAACAATTCTCTCTGCCAGCTCCTTCTTGGCTTTCATGGGATGCAAGGCGCCGGAGGAAACCTGTGATTTCATTTCCGCGATCTTCGCCGTGGAAAGATCGGTCAGCAACTCATAATAGCGCCACATGAGCTCATCGGAGATTGACATCACCTTGCCGTACATCTCCAACGGAGGCTCCTTGATGCCGACGGCGTTGCCGAGCGATTTCGACATCTTCTGCACACCATCAAGGCCCTCGAGGATCGGCGTCATCAAGATCACTTGTGATGGCTGGCCGTGTTGCCGCTGCATTTCGCGTCCGGTGAGCAAATTAAACTTCTGATCTGTCCCACCGAGTTCCACATCGGCCTCCAGGGCCACCGAGTCGTAACCCATCACCAGCGGATAGAGCAGCTCGTGCAGGGCAATCGGTTTTTCCTCCTGAAAGCGCGCATGAAAGTCTTCGCGCTCGAGCAATTGTGAGACCGTGTACTTCTCCGCCAGCCGGATAAAATCGACGGCGCTGAATTTCGAGAACCAGCGGCTGTTGAAATCGATCACTGTCTTCTTCGCATCGAGGATCTTGAAGACCTGCTCTTTGTAAGTCTCAGCATTGCGATCAATCTCTTCTCGCGTAAGCGGCTTGCGGGTTGCGCTGCGTCCGCTGGGATCGCCGATCATCCCGGTAAAATCTCCGATCAGAAAAATGGCGGTGTGGCCCAGGTCCTGAAAGTGCTTGAGTTTGCGAATCAGGACGGTATGGCCCAGGTGTAGGTCTGGCGCAGTCGGATCAAAGCCGGCTTTTACCCGCAGCGGCTTGCCGGTATTCCGAGAGTTTTCCAGCTTTTCGCGCAGCTCAGCCTCGCGGATGATCTCCGCCGAGCCTTTCTTGATGTAGGCAAGCTGCTCGTCCACAGGAGGAAAATTAGGCATAGCTTTCGATTATAAAGTTACGCGTGCCGCTCTGCGGCCAGCTTTATGTTCCCTGGCATCTGCACCCGGCGGCCAACGATTTCGTAGTTCCCTTCCAGCACAATGTTGATCGCCTCCGTGTAAGCAATGTGCTCTTGCTGCAGGATGCGAGCGGCCAACGCGTGATCGTCATCGGAATCCAGAACAGGCACAGTTCGCTGCACAATGATGGCGCCGTGATCGAGGTGTTCATCCACAAAGTGTACGGTACAACCCGAAACCTTCACGCCGTACTCCAGGGCCTGGCGCTGCGCCTCAAGTCCCGGAAAAGCAGGCAGCAGCGAAGGATGTATATTCAATATCTTTTGTGGAAACTGCTGCACAAACCAGGGCGAGAGCAGGCGCATGTATCCTGCCAGACAAATCAAATCTACTTTTTTTTCTCTGAGTGCGGTCACAACTTCGGCATCGTGCGCCTCGCGCGCCTTGCCCTTGGAAGGAACCACCAGCGCAGGCAAGCCGCGCCTGCGGGCCGATTCGATTCCGCCAGCTTCGGCACGGTTGGAAATCACCAATGCGATCTCAGCATTCGCAATGCGCCCGGCAGAAATAGATTCGGCAATGGCTTCAAAGTTGGAGCCGCGTCCACTGAGCAATATGCCGAGCTTTTTGGTAACCATCAATTAGTTTTTACCACAGGCGGGCGGAATTTTAACCGCGGAGGCGCGGAGACGCGGAGAAAATTGAGCCATTGGGTCATCGGATCATTGAATCATTAAGGGATTATGAGAATGAATCAATGATCCTATGATTTAATGATTCAATTTCTTCGCGCCTCCGCGTCTCCGCGGTATTTTTCTGTCTTATTAGGAATATACGACCTTGTTCTCTCCGCGAACGATTCTGCCGATGGTGTAGAATTTTTCTCCGGCCCGCTCCAGCAAGGTCTGCGCTCTTTTGAACTTTTTTGCCGGAACGACCAGCACCATGCCGATACCCATATTAAAGGTACGCATCATGTCGTCCTGCGGGACATTGCCGACCTTCTGCATGTGGCAAAAGATGGGCGGTACCGGCCAGCTCCCCATCTGTACCGAGGCAGCGGCGCCCTTGGGAAGCACGCGCGGCAAGTTCTCTGTAATCCCACCTCCGGTGATGTGGGCCATGGCGGCGATCACATCGTTCTGCGCCAGGCGGCGCAAAACCGGCCAGTAACTTTTGTGAATGCGCATCAGCTCATTTCCCACTTTGTTCTTGATCTCATTCACATAGGTTTCCGGCGTATAACCGGCAACGGTAAAGAGCAGCCTGCGGGCGAGAGAGTATCCGTTGGTGTGCAGGCCATTGGAAGGTAATCCCAGCAGGATGTCGCCTTCACGCACATTCTTACCGGTGATGATGCGCTCGCGGTCCACGACTCCCACAATGAATCCCGCCAAATCGTACTCTCCCGGCGGATAAAACCCAGGCATCTCCGCGGTTTCGCCGCCAATGAGTGCGCATCCGTTCTGCTTGCAGGCATCAGTAATGCCGGTAATGATTTTTTCCGCAACTTCGAGCTCGAGCTTGCCCGTGGCCAGGTAATCCATAAAGAACAGCGGCGTAGCGCCCTGCACGGCGATATCGTTCACGCAGTGGTTCACCAGATCAGCGCCCACGGTGTGATGCAGGTTCATTTCAAAGGCGATCTTGAGCTTGGTGCCCACGCCATCCACGCTCGAAACCAGCACGGGATCGCGATACTTCTTTCTATCCACTGAAAAGAGCCCACCAAAGCCGCCGATTTCACTGAGCACACCCTTAGTGAAGGTCTTGTGCGCCAGATACTTGATGCGCTGCTTGGTGCGGTTGGCCTGGGCGATATCCACGCCGGCATCGGCGTAGGTGATGGAGGCAGGACGCTGCGATGAGCTTATAGACATGATGAACTGGGCTTTCGGAAGATCGCCTTTGCGTCCCCGAAAGAGGGTCTTACAGGGAAAGCGCTATTCTACCATCGCGTCGCAGAAACGGCCTTCGCGCCTGCAGAGCGTTGAAAAATAGCTTTGCTATAATGAAATTACATGTAAGTTTTGTTATCCTGTTTGGTTTTCTGCGCTTAATCCTTAGATTTCAAGATTGAGTCAGCAGGCATGCTTGCAAGTTCCTTTCGCAAAAGCTGTCGGGGAGTGGCTCAGCCTGGTAGAGCACCTGGTTCGGGACCAGGGGGTCGGAGGTTCAAATCCTCTCTCCCCGACCAATTCTTTCAATAAGATACGGGCTGCTACTGTTGTCCCTTGCCAAAATCTAAAAAAACGCCGTTATTTTGGAACTGAAATAGACAGGCACACCTTCCGGCGGCAAACGATTACGCGGTTGAGACGATCAAGGTCCGATTTTGGCCGTGACACGTGAGAAGCGGCGAGGCTGCGCCACCGGCGAGTTTTCATCGCTAGTAAAAAAATCGGCCTGTTGTTTATGAAATCTTAGGCAGCCAGATCGTAACGATGGTCGTTCGTTGACCGGAATCACATGATCCAGCAGGTCGCGGCGACAACTACCGACCCATCGCTCGGCAAGACCATTCTGCCATCGGCCTTAAACCGTTGAGTTCACAGTGGATCTGAGTTTCGGCGAGGAACAACCTTTGAATCTGTTCGATTGACAGGCCGCGCGCGGCGATGATAGCTTGAAGCCTTTCGGCTCAGCCTGAACAGAAGGAGCGACCTCTGCGAGTCTTGAGTCCAGGTGAGTTTTTCCAGAAAGAATCGTTCGGTCCGGAGACCGTCAACCGCGGCGCGGTGCTTATGGAATGCGAGTGGCAAGGCGGCGTCTTCGAATCGGGGATCATGATGGGCGGCATTTTTCGCGGCGGCCAGTTCCGCGATGGAAGTTTCTGGGGCGGCGTCTTCTGGGAAGGCGAGTGGCTCGGTGGAGTTTGGGAGTGCGGCTTCGATCGGAAGGGACGCTATCATCCCCGCACCGATCATCCTCCTTTCGCATGAACGCTCCACGAGTGATGATCACGGGTCCGCATCGCTACGCGGACCTGGCGCGACTGTGGCATCGCATGGTCCACAAGGATCTGGCGCCAGCCTTCCGTAGCCTCGGTTGGAAGGTGACAGTGGTCATTTTCCGCGACGCGAATCGAGACCGCTTCTCTCAATGTGATTTCCCGGAAACATCGTTTCAAGACCCAGGTCCGGGCGCGCGCGATTTCGTCGAATTCTACGGCGCTGCCCTGCAGAGCGATTTCGATTTTGTGTTTTTCCTGGATGCCGACGTATTTATCCTGGACTCACCGTGGGCGGCGAGCTGCATCCGCCATTTCGACGATCCCAGTATCGCGGCATTGTCCTACTTGCGGCGAGGCAAGCTGCCGGGCGTCTATGCGCTGTTGTGCCACGCCAAGGACTATCGCGGATTGCCGGAGCGGGCCATGATGGCATCGTATGAGGACTTGCAGAAATGGCCCCATTCTATCAATCGCGGCCCCGGTGAGTGCGCCGCGCTGATGCTGGAAAAGGTCGGCAAGCACATCGTGGACCTTAGCGACGAAGCCCCCCAACGCATTGCCGATTTTCACGGCACGACAGTGATTCGAGTATCTCGAGAAACGTTCGCTGCGGCGATCGGCGAAGAAGCATTTGAAGCCTTGATTGCCGACAAACGGTATTTCGCTATGGGAGCGTACGACAACGTCCTGCTCGGCTGGTTGTATCGGGCTGTTTTTGACGGCCCGTTCGCGGCGGGCGCCGATGGGCGCGAGCTTGGTGGCAGCCTGACGGCAGAGGCGCTTCGGCGTATCCTGGCGCGAATCGAGCGCGCGGAGTTGCGCGCGGCCTTGTTGGAGTATTTCGCGAGATCTGATCGCTGCGCGGAGCGTTTGGCGCGCTATCTAGGCATCCGCGAGCCACTGCCGGGCCTTGTTCCCGATTGCTGGAGAGCAGTCAATGCCCGCTGAGCCTTTGCTTACGGTCTTCACGTCTACAGTCTTTGCCGACGTGGTGCGGATCTGGTTTCAATGCGTCAGTCGCGCTTTCCCCGACGGGTTGGCGCGCTTCGAGATCTTTCACGACTCTGATGGTCCGCAGCTCGATCCGGCGGAATTTCCGGGCGCAACGATCTTGCATCGCACCTCAACCTGCCGCGAGTTTCATGACGCCTACAACGAAGCGGTTCAGCGTTGCCAGACTCGATATCTGGCAATCATCGACAGCGACGTCTTTTGGGTCTCGCGCGGAGTTTGGCCGCGCGTGCAGAAGGAGCTCGATGATCCCAATGTAGCGGCGGTCTCCTGCGTCTCGCGATCGCGCCGCAAGAGTCACGGGACGTACTCGGTGGTGTTGAAGCCGGAGATCTACCGCGAGGTCATGAAGAAATTGCCGGATGGCTTCTTTCCCCGCGCTGAGAGTCTAGACACAAGCCTTCCCGTCTTCGATTGGAAGTGGTACGACACTGGCGATGTGTTGTCGCTGGCGGTTGTTGAAGCCGGCTATAGGATCAACTTCCATCACATGGATCGCACCGGAGAAATTGTCCGTTTCTTTGGTGTGACGCTCACACGCCGCGGCGCAGCCACGGTGGGGGAGCGCAAGCTGGCGGAAATGGCGGGAAGGGGCCGCTATTTCTGGCGCGGATGGACCAGTAATCTCGCGTTACGACGATTGCACAGCCATCTATTTCCGCATGTCCGGCTTTACGATTTCTCCTTTCGTGCTTCCACACTCTTTGGGCAATCAATTTGGGCGTCGCCCAAGAGGCAGGGATACCGGCTTTGTTTCCTGTGGCTGCTTTGGCGATCGGCGAGAAAAGTGGAGCACTTTGTGCGAAACTAAGGGTCACGCGAAGCAAGGAATTGTTGTGATTTCGAGATTGGCCATCGCGGAACCGCGAACAAATCCGTGGCTGCGAGCCGCTGCATTGCTTTGGCTCTACGTCAAGAGACCATTCCTGCTGCCGCGCGTGCGCAAGCATGTGCTGGAATCGGTGCGAGGCTTGCCGTTGCTCGTGTGGCCGGATGTGCTGAATCCCGTGGTTTTCCGCAGCGGCGAATACTTCGCGGAAATCATCGCTAGTCTCCCGCACGCGAAAGGCCTGGCCTTGGACATGGGTACCGGCTCGGGGGTCTGCGCAATTTTTGCCGCCAAGCAAGGCTATCGCGTCATTGCCGTGGATATCAATCCCGAGGCTGTGCGTTGCGCCAAAATCAATTGCCTCCTTAATTCTGTGGATTCGCAGGTGGACGTGCACCAAGGGGATCTGTTTGACACAGTGCTCGGCGAGCGGTTCGATTTGGTAATGTTCAATCCTCCCTTCTTTCGGGGAGAACCGACGAGCCTTTTCGATATGAGTTGGCGGAGCCGCGACATCATGGAGCGCTTCGCTGCCAGTCTTGCTGATATCCTGACCGATCAAGGACAAGCTTTGATATTGCTTTCGACCGACGGCGACTGCGGCTCGCTCGTGGCGGCACTTCGGGCGAACAGGTTTTCGCTCGTGGTGGCCGGACAGCGCAATTTCGGGAACGAAATCATGACCGTTTATGCGGCGCGATTGAAGCCGCCGCATGGAGGCCCAGCATGACACGGCGAAGCGTGGTGTTGATCAATCCGCGAATGTGCCGACCGAAGAGCGTGCGGCTGCCGCTTTCGGTGCTGGCGGTGGGCGCGATACTCGAAGGCCGCTACGATTACGAGATCATCGACGGAAACCTCGATGCCAATGCCGTGAATCGTGCCGTGACGGCTGCGCAGCGCGAGGATTGCGCCCTCGTCGGCGTCACGGTAATGCCCGGACCCCAGGTCGCCCCGGCGATCGAGATTTCTGTAGCAATCCGGGCGGCGCATCCATCGGTTCCAATCGCGTGGGGCGGTTACTTCCCTACTCTGTATCCGGACTCAGCTATCAACGCGCCGTACGTCGATTATGTTGTTCGCGGCGAAGGAGAGCGCACGATTGTCCAGTTGTTGGAACAGCTTCCCGATGCCGGTTCGCCGGATCCCGCCAGCAATTCGAGCAGCAATCATTCTGATGCGCTGCGTGGCATCGCGGGAGTCACTTGGAAACAAGATGGACAGGTGGTCCACAATCCCAATCGCGGATTTGTTCCGCCCGACGAGCATCCGCCCCTGCCCTATGAGCGCGTTGGCGACGTTGGGCGCTATCTGCGTCCAAGTTTCATGGGATCGCGAACCGCCGTGCATCAAGCGGCACTTGGATGCCGTTATCATTGCACTTTTTGCGGTGTGGTTTCGATGTTCGATGGCTATACGCGTATGGGATCGAGTGCAAGGCTGGAACTGGCACTTACCACTCTTTCCCGAAACTACAGCGCAAACGCGATGCAATTCTACGATCACAACTTTTTCGACAACGAGGAGAGCAGTCAAGCGCCTCTGGAGGTGCTTTCACGCTTCAATCTGCCTTGGTGGTGTTATGCGCGCGCAGATACGCTGGCCAACTTCTCACCGCGCACATGGGATCGTCTGCGCACCTCGCACCTGAGAATGGCCTATATCGGCGCCGAAGCTGCCAGCAACGCGGTGCTTCGTCGCATGAAAAAGGGATCGCGCGCTGAACACACGATCGAGGTCGCGCGCCTCTGCCGTGAATATGGCGTGATTCCCGAGTTCTCCTTTGTCTTAGGCGGTCCTGAGGATCCTGAAGATGAGATCGAGAACACGCTCCAATTCATCAAGAAGCTGAAGGGAATCAATCCGGAGTGCGAAATCATCTTGTATTTTTACAGCCCGACTCCGCAGCGTGCTTCGGGTTCGAAGAAAGACGCGCGTCCTTTGCTGGATTCCTATGGTCCGGGTGGTCCGGAACTGCCTACGACTCCGGAGGAATGGACGCAGCCGCAGTGGCTAAACTACGTCTGCCATCAGGACGCGCCCTGGCTCTCGCCGAAGATGCGACGCCGCGTGCGGGACTTCGCTCGCGTGCTCGCCTGCCGGTTTCCCACTGTGCAAGACTATGCGACTCCGGCGTGGGGCAAGACCCTATTGAAGACCTTGGCAGGTTGGCGCTACCAGAGCGGACGCTATGCCAACGCCTGGGAACTAGAGTTGGCGCGCAGATTCATTCCCCTTCGGCAGCCCCAGCGGGATTCGTTGTGATGGGCCGGCGTCGATGAACGTCTACGTCACTACATCCGACTGGTACAACCCGTTGATTCCAGCCTTCGCGCATCTCTTCAACAGGTTTTGGTCTCCTGACCAGCCCGTGACCATCCTTGGCTACACTGCTCCTGGCTTAGAAATGCCGGCAAATTTCTCCTTTGAATCGCTGGGCGCAGCCAGCGAGTTCGGCAACGAAGTCGCCGAGTGGTCGGAACAACGTCGCGGAAGGCACTTCGGCGAGTTGTATCCCACGCCACGCTGGAGCGATAGTCTGAAACGCTGGCTGGCGCGCATCTCCGATTCGTACTTCGCTCTGCTTCAAATCGACTACTTCATCTATCGCCCGGTAAACCGCCAGCAGGTCCGGGTCCTCGAGCAGCAGATCCACACCGACAACGTGATGAAGGTCGATCTTACGCTGGACCGCGCATATTTTGCGCATTCGCCTTATGCGGAGTGCGATCAATTCAACATCGTTGTAAGCGCGCAAGATGCCCTGTACCGATCCTCCCTGCAGGCGGCGATCTGGCGCAGCGAATATCTGGACACGATGCTCAAGCCGGGCCGGAGTCCATGGGATTTCGAACGGCTCGGAATGCACGAGCATCTGAACGACGGCAAGTTGATCCTCGGTTCCGCTCCCCAAGACCAGGCACCGGTTCCCTACCTCAACGTCTACGGCCAAGGCAAAGTGAATTGGCGCGAGTTGAACAGACTCGATCCTGAAAGTATGCGGGAGATCACGGAACGGGGCTGGATTGGACCGCACTGGAACGGTTGGACCGCCCCGTGAAGCGCGTTACAGTTAGCTGGTTTCGTCCAATGGGATTGAACCTGCGCGTCGAAACCGAAAATGAGACGCTTCTCAGGATCTGCGCAGATCTGTTTGGCGGCTTTGGTCCCGGAGATCCCCAACGCGCCGCTGACCTTCATTTCAATCTTCTAGTTTCACAATTGGGGGACATTACCGCCCACCCAGTCTTTCAGTTTGAAGACGAATGGGCGTGTGCCTGGGCTGGAAATGAGCAAGTTATCCGAGCCAATCTGACAACGGGTGCAGCCCAGGGATGTTTTCCGCAAGAATTACTCAGCGATGAAGCCGTGCTGCGGCACCATTATTTGCAATTTGCCTTGGCTGTGCTATTGACAGCTCGCGGATTTGTCGGTATCCATGCAGCCGGGCTGGAGAGGAACGGCCGGACGGTCCTGGTTCGGGGGGTGCGCGGCTCCGGCAAAAGCGTTTTAGCATGCGCGGCGGTCGAACGCGGCTGGCGCATCCTAGCCGATAGCACCGTGTGGATCGGTCCTAACGGCGACTGGTGGGGAATCCCGTGGTGGTTGCGCTTGCGGCGTTCAGCTGCCTCGTTATTTCCGAAACTAGCCTTCGACTCTGCGGCCTTTGTCGCCGAGGAAGACGATGGCGAAGCTAAGCTGGAGATTTCTGTGGACCAAATTCGCCTCGGCAGCGGCGTCACCCATGCTCCGGCGGGAATTGTTCTCTTCCTTGAGCAGAATCTCCAGGGCGACAGTCGGTTAGAAACACTCGCGGCAGAGGAGTCGTTCGCGCTGTGGCCGGCTGGAGAGTCAGGCCGCGAAGCTCTGGCGCCGGCATATCGCGAACGTATAGAAAATGTTCTTGGAGAGGGCGCGTACCGGCTTTGCCTTGGCTGCAATCTGGATCAAGTGATTGACTTGCTTGACAGATACTTAGACCACGCGCAATGATCCGGGTAGTGTCCTAATTTCAAATTGGAACTACATTTCAAATTGGAACTACCGTTGTCTGGAATTTCGTGAATTTTTATTACGTCACTATGGTAATCTATGCCGATTGTTGGCTCGCAGGCAGATCTTTCAAAACGGAAGCGGGGAAATTATGGCAACGGTCTCAATCGAGCGGCAAGCTGGTAACGTCGTTTTCAATCCAAATCCAATCCGAATCGGGCGCACCGATGTGGTCGTGTTCGTTAACAACGATACGCAGGCTTCGCACCAGATAACTCAAAAAGGCCTGGCCACCACTGCGTGGATGGCGAATGTTCTTGGACCTGCGGTCCTAGGCCAAGATCCATTTACGTCTCCGGGCATTTCGTTTGGGGATGCGATCAAAGGCCAAGACCAGGTAATTGAATACGTGTGTGCCGTGGCGGGGCACACAAGCGAGACGGGCCGGATTATTATCAACGCTAGATGACAAATGCAGGCGAAAGGGATCGGCATGACGAAGAAAAAGAATCTGGGCAAAGATCGCAAGAAAAGGAATGTCCAAGCCGTTACGCGGCGCGAATTCGTCAACCAGATGCTGGCCGCAACATCGGGCTTAGCGTTAATGCCTCTGCTGTCGTCGTTTGCGGACCCTATGGCGATGCAGGGCAGTTGTCCGGCAGACACATTTCCGAAGATCAGAGAAATCATCAGCAAGGGCGGAAAACTGAAAGCGGTCCTGACGATCAAGAATACCCAGAAACGGCTTCCTGGCTATACTGGCAGCCAGCTTCCAGTTATGCGTTATTTCGAAGGCCGCGATCAAACCGATGGGACGGTTTGGCCGCCGACAGACCAAGTACAAGCTTGCTTGCCCGGTCCCACGCTGCGCGCCAAGGTCGGTGAAAAAGTGGAAATTACCTTCTTAAACCACGTGACCCCCGGCGCGTTTTCCAACAGTGGTTTGTCAATCGATAACGCGGAGCAAGGCAAGGGCACGGGCTGCGACATGTACACAAATGCGGCGCTCAAGGATCCCAACACAGGCGCCCCTGCACCGGATAACAAGTGGTATCCCGAGACTCGCGGCGATGTATTCCCGAACTGCTTCCACGCTTCGAGCACCGCTAACCTCCATTTCCATGGGACGCACGTGTCGCCGGACGATTTCGCCGACAACGTACTCGTACAAGTGCGCCCCGACACAACCTTCACGGAACAGGTAGCCGCGCCGCTCTTCAAACAGGTATTCGCGTACGCCGAGTCGGCCCATCACATCGAGTGGGACAAGGCGCCTGAGGCGTGGCGCACCGATCAAGCGAACCGGATCAAAAACTACGACGAGACTGCAATCTGGCAGGGCAAGCGCGGAACGCCGGGGAATCCAGCGCTACCGTTCAATAACCGGCTGGCAACCAAGAACGCTCAATTGCGCGCCGAAGGGAAATGGCCGGAGTTCTTTGTCGGCGGCTATCCTAATTGTTTCCAGATCACCGAAGCAGCCGGACACGAGATGGGTCAGGCGCCAGGCACGCATTGGTATCACGCCCACAAGCACGGCTCGACGGCCATCCATTTGTACAACGGACTCGCCGGCGCTTTTATCATCGAGGGCGACTATGACAGGGATCTCCGAGCGATCTATCCGGATTTAGACCAGACGCAGAAGGTCCTCCTGGTTCAACGCTTCACCGACATGAACGATCTGGAGCGGGCTGCCAACAACAATACGATTCCGGTCATGGTGAACGGCGGCTTGGCGGGCGCCGATCTCAAAAACCCGGCGGTGACCATCCAGATGCGCCCGGGCGAGATTCAGTTGTGGCGAATCGTCAACGCAATGGTCGAAAACAGCATTCGTGCGTCCTTCAAGGACTCCTCGGGTGCCGTCGTCCCGATGTTCCGGCAGATCGCTCAGGACGGTGTTCAGTTCAAGTTGGCTAACTACCAGAAGCAGCCGCTCACGCTGCAGGACCACACAACGAAGAACGCGACCCGCCTGTGGGTAGCGGCCGGCGGAAGAGCCGACATTCTCGTCAAGGCCCCTGCCTCAGGAACGTTCTCATTTATCGATCCAGGCCAATTTCCATTCGCCAACTACGTCAATGTCATCGTGTGCGGCGATCCCGTTGACATGGATTTTCCGAACGAAGGCAGGAATGCCGGAAAGTATCCCGTCTTCCCCGATTTTCTTCACGACATCGGCCCCTGCCGGAAATCACGGAACCTGGACTTCGGATGGGAGCCCTACCGGTTGGTTAGCGCACCGGCCGCTTCGGGATCCACCCACGCCGATCCGAAAGACATTACCAAGAAAGCGGCGTTGCCGATCACCGTCAAAGTCGATGGCAACAACGAATTCGTGATCAATGTAAACCGGGCCCCTTACTTCACCTTGGACGGCGTTCAATTTAGCGAAAAGAACTACGGCCAAACATTGGTCCTGGACGAGCCGGAAGAGTGGTTGATCATCAACACTACTTCCATCCGGCACCCATACCACATCCACGTGAATCCCTTCCAGTTGGTGGAGGTGTACGATCCGAACGATGCGTCAAACAATTACAAGGCAGAAGAGGGCGGCATCTGGCATGACGTTATTCTGATTCCCCCTGCTAAAACCGACAGTTCTGGGAACCTTGTCATCGGCAACGACGGTAAGGCGACCCAACCTGGCCATGTGCGGATCCGTAGCCGTTACGTCGATTTCACTGGCGATTTCGTGCTCCACTGCCACTTGCTGGGCCATGAGGACCGTGGCATGATGCAGTTAGTGAGAATCATTCCTGCGGTAAGTTATCTCCAGCACCACTAAGGTCTGGCGAAGATTACCAGTGGAGAACCATATGGATGTACTCCTCGCACACTCCTTCTTTTTAAAGAACGATGCCAAGCAGGTAGAAAAGATGCGTCCCTATCCGCCGCTGGGGACCCTCTACGCCGCCAGTTACCTGCGTTCACTTGGATACACCGTTGGTCTCTTCGACGCCCTGCTCTCCGACGGCGTCCATGAATTTGAGGCGCTGCTCCGCGCTTCGGATTGCCGAATGGTGGTGCTCTTTGAGGATGAGTTTCATTTTCTGAACAAAATGTGTCTTAACCACAGCCGGCAAGCGGCGCAGGCAATGGCAAGCTTCGCCGCCGGACGCGGCGCAACCGTGATCGCTTGTGGATCGGACGTAACCGACCATCCCGAGGCGTATCTTTTGCACGGCGTCCATTACGCAATCTTAGGGGAGGCTGAGCACAGCCTGGGTGAATTGTTAGGGACGCTGCGTTCCACGGGATCCTTGTGCAATGCGAAATTGGACGAGATTCCCGGCCTGGCGCGCGCGGATTCCAGCCAACCGCGAGGAGTCCGGCGCAATGAGGCGCGCATTCCCGAGCGGCATCCCGACGTATTTCCCATGCCTGCCTGGGATTTGCTGGAAGCCGAGCCGTATCGCGCCGCGTGGATGCAGGCACACGGGTTCTTTAGCGTCAACATGGTGAGTACGCGAGGATGTCCGTTTCACTGCAATTGGTGCGCGAAACCGATCTGGGGACAGCGCTATGCCATGCGCTCTCCGGCAAACGTTGCCGAGGAGATGGCATTGTTGAAACAAACCATCCGACCCGACCATATCTGGTTCGTCGACGATATCTTCGGACTTCAGCCGAAATGGTCGGTGCAATTCGCCGAGGAGGTGCGGGCTCGAGATGCTTCGATTCCTTTCATGATTCAATCACGTGTCGACCTGATGACGCCTGACGCTGTAGAGGCGCTGGCGCATGCGGGTTGCCGGGAAGTCTGGATCGGCGCGGAGAGCGGCAGCCAGAAGATTCTCGACGCCATGGACAAAGGAATTTGCGTTGAGCAAATCCCCGTCGTGAGGCAGCGGCTTAAGGACGCGGGCATCGCCACAGGTTTCTTCCTGCAATTCGGTTATCCAGGGGAAACTTTCGAAGACATCCTTGCGACCGCCGAAATGGTGCGAACGACTTTGCCCGAAAGCATCGGGATTAGCGTCAGTAACCCTTTACCGGGAACGCGTTTCTACGATATGGTGAAAAACGAGTTGGGCACCAAAGACCATTGGGACAATAGCGACGATCTCGCCATGATGTTCCAGGGATCGTATCGGACGGAGTTCTACCGCCGTCTGTACAAAGTGGTCCATCGCGAATTGGACGTCCGCCTGAAACTGCAATCGGCCCCGAAGAACACGACCGAGGCGCTCGCCGAACTCGATAGCGTAAATGCCGAGTGGAAGGAGATTCAAAAGGTAGAAGCAAACTATCAGGCCGAACATCCCACGTCCGTTCATAAACATTACCTGCCGGTCTTGCCGCCCAATCTCAGCGGATCGTGGAACTGACGCCGGAAACCACCATGACTAACATCCTTCTCACTCACGGTTACTTCCTCTTCGAGGACGAAAAGGAAGTAAGGATCATGAAGCCGTATCCTACGCTGGGACTCCTGTACATCTCCGCGTATCTCCGCCGGGCGGGATTCGCGGTGGAAGTCTTTGATAGCACCTTTTCTTCACGCGACGCTTTGTTTGAGAGATTGCAGAACGGACCGAAGAGCGTACTCGGCATCTACACAAATCTCACCACACGCGGCGCGATCTTGGAGATAACGGCGCGGGCTCACGCCCATGGCTGGATTGTGGTCTTGGGCGGGCCAGAAGCCGCCAACTATCCACAAGAGTACATTCAGCGTGGAGCTCACGTGGTTGTGATCGGCGAAGGTGAAGAGACGCTGGCCGAGCTCCTGCCCGAGATCGACAAGAAGGGTCCGCACCGGCTGTATGGTGTCCGTGGGACGGCGTTTCAGAACGAGAGCGGCGCAGTGATCATGAATCCTGCCCGGCCGCAGATCGAAAATCTGGATAGCCTGCCCTGGCCCGACCGTGGACAAATCGATCAGGCGCGCTACGTGGACGTTTGGCGGGCGCATCACGGTCGCGGCAGCGTGAATCTGATCACCGCGCGTGGTTGTCCATACAAGTGCAATTGGTGCTCGCATGCGGTCTTCGGTTTTTCGCACCGCCGCCGGAGCTATGTAGATTGCGCCAATGAATTGGAACACATCCAGACGTCTTACCATCCCGATCAGGTGTGGTACGCCGACGACGTGTTTACTATCCATCATGGCTGGCTGCACAATTATGCCGCCGAACTGAAACGCCGGAAGCTTTTTCTGCCGTTTGAAACAATCTCGCGCGCCGACCGGATGATGAACGAGAACGTAATCCGCACGCTGGTTGAGATGGGATGCTACCGTATCTGGATCGGTTCGGAGAGCGGCAGCCAGCGAATTCTCGACGCAATGGAGCGCGGAGTCAAAGTGGAGCAAGTGGAATGGGCCAGCAAGATGGCCAAGCGATTCGGAATCGAAGTGGGTATGTTCCTTATGTGGGGCTACGAGGACGAAACAATCGAGGATATGCAAGCAACCATTGATTTGGTGAAGAAGTGCGATCCCGAACAATTTCTGACTACGGTTTCCTACCCGATCATGAATACTGGTTACTTTCGCAGGATCGCCGACCGTGTGGTTCTCAACAAGAGTTGGGACGATAGCACCGATCGTGACTACGCCATTCGCAACCGGCATTCGCGCACTTATTACCAGCACGCCGATCGCTGGCTCCGCAAGGAAGTCGCCGCACACCGCGCGTTTTCGGCGGACCAAGCCGCGGCCGTCACGCTCAACGCCGAAGCCCGGGCGGCGAAGGAGGCTATGTTGGCTGTAGCCCATGAGGTCGAGGCTTGACCTTCGACTGGCGACTGGCCTGTCCCAAATGCCAATCGGATCTCGGCACCCTTTCAGCACAGATGCAAGCCGCGGCGTGCGAACGTTGCGGGAACCACTATTCCTGTATTGACGGCATATGGCGGTTCCTGCCACCCGATCGATTGGCCGTGCTGGAGCCTTTTCTGCGTGACTATACGGCTATCCGGTTGGCGGAAGGGCGTGGCTCGAAATCACCAGATTTCTATTTGAAGCTGCCATCATGCGACCCTGGGCATCCGATTGCGTGGCAATGGGCAATCCATAAGAATACATTCGACTGCTTTGTCCGGCGTGTTCTTCCCAAGCTCGGCCGCAACCCTTCGATCCTGGATCTCGGGGCCGGAGTGGCTTGGTTGAGTCGGCGTCTGGCGGAACACGGCTGCACTCCTTGCGCCATCGACGTGAGTGTCGACGACCAGGATGGATTGGGAGCCGCGCGGCATTACACTCCCGCGTGGCCTCGTTTCCAGGCGGAATTTGAGCATCTGCCGCTCGCTTCCGGTGTTGCGGACGCCGTGATCTACAACGCTAGCCTGCACTACAGCACCGACTACGGCGCAACCTTGCGTGAAGCTCTTCGAGTGTTGCGACCCGGTGGAAGTATTGTCGTTCTCGAAACACCGGTATACCAAAAGGAAGAAAGCGGTAAACTGATGATCGCTGAACGTCACGCGTTTTTTGAGAAGCGGTATGGCACGCGATCCGAGTCCATCCCGAGCCTGCAATACATGACTCGAGATCGTCTAACACAACTTGAACACGAACTTTGCCTTAACTGGGAAAAGGTCGAGCCGTGGTACGGCTGGAAGTGGGCCATGCGTCCTTGGGTAGCACGATGGAAGGGGAAGCGCGAACCAAGCCGCTTCGTAATCTTGATAGGGCGTCAATGAGCCAGTCCGAAGGCGCCGCCGATCCATTTGGAGAACTGGCGGCTAGTTACGACCGGGAATTCACGAATTCTCTGATTGGCTCCACAATGCGGCGGGCAGTGTGGAATCGATTTCCATTCCATTTCGCTCCTGGCCAGCGCATCCTTGAATTGAACTGCGGCACCGGCGAGGACGCCGTATATCTCGCGCGTCAAGGTGTCTCAGTGTTTGCAACCGACGTCTCTCGCGCCATGATCGAAATCGCCGCAGCCAAGGCCAAGCAACATGGGCTTGAAGACATGATCCGCTATGAATGCATGGGCTGGGATAACCTCGACAATCTGCCGACGTCGGAGTTCGATGGCGCGTTTTCGAATTTTGGCGGACTGAACTGCGTGGAACATGTCGATGTGGCCCTGGGCGCACTTGCGCGGTGCCTGCATCCGGGCACTCACGTCCTGCTGTGTGTGATGGGTCCATGGTGTCCTTGGGAATGGATTTGGTATCTGCTTCACGGCGATCCTGCTCGCGCGTTTCGCCGTTTCCGATCCTCCGTGGAATGGCATGGAATCCATGTGTCGTATCCTTCGTTGCGGACCATGCGTCGATGGTCAATGCCTCATTTCACGATTCTCCGCGTTAGTGCCATCGGCGTGTTCGTTCCGCCCAGCTATGCCGAGGCCTGGGCGTTGCGGCATCGCAAGCTGATTCACTTCCTCGACCGTTGCGAGCGCCGCTTGGAAGCAGTACCTCCATTGCCGTCGTTTGCGGATCACTACTTGATCGAATTGCGGCGCTCGGGATGACCCCCGCTCCTGCGACAATTTTCGTTGTGACACTTAATAGCTAAAGAAAGTAGCTGTGGTGCGTGGTCGCGTTGCCTCTCCAGGCTTCTTGGCAACGATGTCGACACTTCACGTATGAAAATCGCAGCAGTACCAGATTGAACTGCCGTTTCATTTTGAAACGAAGGAGGAGAAATAATCTGGAATTTGTTTGCTTTAGATTGGAGAATGGGAGTATTGTGCCGGGCAATTCCTAAACAGTTTTTTCCGTCTCCACGTCATGTTTTTATTGGGCCGAGATGGGGTATTAGCTAGACTGCGCAACCGCAAAGTCGAAGCTTTTAAGAGAGGTAACGCTGAGGCAGTGCTGCAAGGGAAGCACTATGCTGTTGAGGTAACTCCAGACCCGTGCAGTTTGAATTTTCGACGAACAAGTCCCAAATTGAAACCGAGGATATAAAAAGGGGGATTATCTGGTTTGTCGTTTCCAGTCAGTACCATAAGCTCGCTTGGGCCCATCGTTCTGGCAAAAGAAGCAAGTTTTTGCTGTGGGTTGGGCAAATGTGGGACTTGGTTATCGCACCCAAACTTAAAAGTTCGACAGGAGGCTATCTCTATGGATCACACTACTCGGCAAGTCAGGAACAATCGCGAGTTTTCGAAACGAGTCTACTATTTCGTGTTGGTTTTGGCGACGGTCGGGCTGATGCTGCCTTACGCTCGCAACGCCTGGGCCGGACCGGCGCAGAAGAGCAAACCCAATCGAACAGCCAAGTCCAAGGCCAGTCAGACAGGAGGGACATGTCCCCTGCAGGGCTGGTCGGAGGGACTGTCCAACTATCTGAAGCTTGGCGCCAAATTCCCGACGCAGGATACGCCCCTGAGCGCGAAGGACTGCAATTTTCAGCAATGGTCGTGGGAAGCTTTCACCTGGGCAATGGCGCCCGTGGGCCCAAGTGGAGCACCGAGATTTTTGACCTTGCCGAGCGAAGACGATCTCACCAGCACGTCTGCGGATGCCAAGACGCTTCATCTCCGTACGTTGAAGCTGGCCGCCCGAACCTTGCGCAAAGCGGGAGCGGCCGGAGGCGCACAAGGCCCTGGAGCCATCGTCGAGGCGGATGGCAATATGATGGTTGGACCCGGAGGATATCCGGTCTACGCCTCTGTGCACATGAACCCGTCGTATTTTGCCTCTGCGAAGGCGAATTTGATCACCTCCAGCGGAGGCCAGTATCAATATCCCAGTGCGCCCTATTTCTCGGTCGGCGCCGCAGTATTCAAAGCGACTTGGATTCGGGTCGTAGGGAATCCGCCGGCTGGCGCCTACACGACGCAAGCCCAAGTGCCGAATCTTACCCAGGTGCCGCCTAACAGTGGCACGATTATGCCCAATGGCACCTACTCCACGGTCACAGTAGCGCTGGTGGGTCTGCACGTGGTTGGTTATACGATTAACCATAAGGAATTCGTGTGGGGAACGTTTGAGCACAATCTCAACACACCGGCGACTCCGGATTTTATGTTCCAGCCAAGCCCGAGCATCACCTGTTCCACCGGTTTCACGTTCTGTCCAGCCGGCACGCTGTATTCGAAGGTGAATATTTGCGCCGTGCCCGGCAATGCAGGCTCGGGCTGCACGGGAGGCCTTTCACTGAACAGCCAAGCGGTCTCGCCGATCACTTACTCGGTGCAGGAAAACGCGACCGGCGGAGACACGCTCCCCAACGGACCGGCTGACATTCAAAACGTGAATGCGCAGGCTCAGGGCGCGCTGCCATCGCCCTTCCCCAATTACCACCTCGTCGGGACTGTATGGATGCAGCCGAACACGTACAACAGTAACAGCACCGTAACCAACTCCGTAGGATCGGTGAATCTGGCCAATACGACGGCGGAGACATTCCAGCAGCTCGCGGCCAACCCAGGTACGAAGCCGACCAACAACTGCTTCTCATGCCACTATCCGGGTGCCAACAACTACCCGGCCTGTGGATACAACAAGCTCCCCAAGAACGTGATTGCTGTAAGCCACGTGATTACGCTGGGGACTCCGTGGGCGGTCGAGAATCAGATTCCGGCCTCCAGCTCTTGCGTGCAAGGTTTGGTCCACAGACCAGGCGCAAAGAAATAGCTGATTTCGAATCGGCGAGGACACCGGAAGAAACCACTCCACTCGCTCCGGTGTCCTTACCTTGGTCTGGGCCGTTTGGTCAAAAAAAGTCGACCGGAACTTCAGTTGAAAAGGTGGACTGTAGGCAATTTTGAGGCTGTCAAAGCATCCAGATTCAACAAACTTCAACAGCTTTCAAACACCGACAGGCAAACGTTTCAATAACAATTACTTAGAAACAGCAAATTTCAACAGATTTTCAATAAGGGCTGGAATCTGGTTCGGGACCAGGGGGTCGGAGATTCAAATCCTCTCTCCCCGGCCAATCTTTTCAAGGGACGTGATTTACAACTCTTCCTGTTTTCTGCCCGTGCATCCCCGGCCGAATGGACTTTTGGTACCGACAGCGTTCTTACGCACCACAAGTGTCCTTCATAGCCTCCTTAGCGCGGCGAGAAGTCTTTGGCGATATCACGCTCGATCTGGTCCGGAGATTTTCCTTCCTGTGATGACTTTTGAATTTCGCCCAGGTATTCTTTCAGTTTTTCCGCGGCATTATCCGAGAGAGCATCCGCACCCACGCCCGTGAGGTAGCGGATGATTTGGTCGGTAGCAGAAGAATGCTCCGGTTCTTCGCCGAGCACACCATGCACGCCCAGCCCGCTGCCCGCTTGCCCCAGTGCTCCCAGCAGTATGTTCTTGACCAGATCGGGACCCAGCTCATCGATCATCTTTTTCAGATCGTCGTCGCTCACGCCCGGGCTGGCCGGCGCCTCGCCACCGATCAGCCTCCCGATATCTTCTATACGACTGGCGGCAGCGAGGTAAGCCTTCTGCAGCGCGCAATCGTATTTCACCAGCCCGCCGACGAGAAACTTTTGCGGGAAGACTTCCGCCGGGACAAACCACAAGCCCTTGGGGATCGCATCGCACAGTTTCTGCACGCGGGCGACGGGAGTATCCGCACTCTCCGTGCCGCCGCTGTAATTCCACAGGACGGGAACCAACTGAGGTCCGGGATCGAAGCGCCAGCCGGCCGCTTTGCCCTGGGTGGCTGCACCCAGCAGGTAAGCCGGCCGGATGGTCCCGTACTTGTCGGCCCCCAGCATGGCGGGTGGCTTGCTGATGTTCAGCGGCGCCGCAGAAGCCAGCAGTTCATGCACCGCGCCACGCGAGGTGAGCACGGTCTTGCCGGAAGTCACGCGGTCCTCGAGCCAGGCATCCACAACCGACTGCTCGATCGCTGCCTGGACCATGGTGTCTTTTCCGGCCTTTGGCGCATACTCGGAGTGGCCGGGATCAATCAGGTCAAAAGAATGCCGGTGTTCCAGCGCATCGCCGTTGACCTGCAAAAAGTCATGCTCCAATGCCAGCGCCGGTCTTCCCTGGAAAGCCAGCACTTGCTCTCCGGCTGCGCCGAGGCCTGCGGCCCTGTGCGACGTATCCAACACCCCGATGGCGGCGGGCGAAACAAAATTGGCGGAGGGTCCGCTCTGGAGTTCTCCGGCCTTGCCAAACACCAACCTGGCGCACTGGGCCAGATTGCCGCTGATGCTTCGTTTGAATTCTTCATCTGAAATGGAACGCGTGACCACGGTAATGCGGGCCAGTGTGGCAATCTCCAGCATGCGCTCGGAATTGCTCTCCGTTCCCTTGGGGCCGACCAGGACACGCTCGAAGTGACGGCTCCCCGAGGGTCCGGCAACATCTATCTTGAGCAACTGATGGTCCAGCTCGTGGTCATCTTGCTTTACTGGGAATTTCGTCCCCGGGAGTGTTTTGTCGCCATAGAAGAAATAAGGAGTGAACTGCTGCGAATCATCTGGCCGGTTAAAAAACGTGAGAGCGGCCCCATTGAGATCGGATGCCGGAGCGGAAAACGTCAGCACCTGCTGCTCCTGCGGGCCGGCGGAGAAGGAGTTCGTGACAGTCAGCTTCACCTGCCATTGCAGGGCAGCAAGATCGTCGGGAGAGAGAACCTGCGCACTGGAGCGTTTGCTTTCCGGAACAGTTGTATCTTCCGGGACCAAGTCCACCCAGTTGCCCGACCGTTGGTACTGAACCCAATAGAGCCGCTTCTCCATTTTTGCGCCGGTGAGGCTGGCGGCCCAGTTACCGCCTTTTTGCTTCTTCAGTTTTGCCAGGACCAACGGCGAGACCTCGCTGACCTCTTTCCGCAGGGCCTCGAGCACATCAGGCTTGACTGGTGGAAGATTCACCGGCATCGTGGCCGGGTATTTTGCGAACACGATCTTACCGTCCTGACCGGTAGAGACGATGCGGGCTTCAATTCCCGAGGACTTCAAGACCGCCTGCACGAGTTGGGCACGGTCGAGGCTGTTGGCCAACCCGGTCGTCAGGAGGTCGGCGGGAGTGGACAGAGAGCCTTCGTAGGGCACCAGAGCAATTCGCTTTTCAATCCCCTGCTCGGTTCGCTCAGGGTCAGTATCGAATGCCCGCGCGTAAGCAGCGGTGTTGGGCGGGGACAGGTCGGGAGGGTGCAGGTCCAGGTACGCCAAATCCGCCATAACTTGCCAGACCGGGTCGGATGCCCTGGCAGATGGAACGCCGGCGGCCGCGGGCGTTGCCTCTGATTTCTGCGCCGCGGGCTTTGCCTCCGACTTCTGCGCTGCCCCTTTTCCGCTTTGGAAATGGTAAACGGTAAACGCTACGATCACGAGAAGCAGTACCGCCAGAGCGGCAATCGAGACAGCTTTCACACCTTTTTGCATGAGGGCTCCTTTTCACCAGTTCGCTTGGGCCGTGCGGCCAGCTTACGCAAACCACTTCGGACATTTTCCGTGGCGCTCAGATGACAGACGAGAATCGCAACATAGCGCCCGTCCAATGCGCGTCAAAACTCCGATCATTCGATGACATTGATTTCCACCCGCCGGTTTTTGGCCCGATTGCGGCTGCTATTGTTGGGAAACTTCGGCCTCGCCTTGCCGTAGCCCTGGGTCTTCAAGCGTGAGCTTTCCAGGCCGTGTTGCTGCAGCCAGGCGGCTACGGATTTCGCCCGCTGGTCTGAGAGTTCGAGGTTGTAGGCATCGCCACCAACATCGTCGGTATAACCCTCCACCACCACCTTGCCGCTCGGATGCTTGTCGATGATCGTCGACTTGATCTCCGCCAGGACCGCCTCGGCCGCGGGCTTGAGGTCGTACTTATTGAAATCAAAAAGTACCGCATCGTTCAAGGTAATGCCGATCTTGCCGGCCTCTTCCTTCACGCTGAACTGCTGGCTCGCCACGCTGACGCTAACGTTGTCCAGGCCGATGTCATAACGCATATTGGCGACCGAAAATTTTACCTGGGCGGTGGCCGCCGTGGCCGTGAAGGTCTGCGTCTTGCTCTCCCAGAGGGTCCAATAACCCTGGCCTGGCTGGACGGTGTAGGACTGGGCGGGAGTCGACGAACCGGAGATGAAGGCCACCGTTATCGTCTGCGGAGTGCCCAGGTTCTCGTTGGCCAGCATAAAGCTCAACTGGTAGGTCTTTCCCGGAGTCAATCCCGAAATAGTTGTCGACCAACTTGGGGAACCCGCCGCATAGTACCCGCCTCCCAGCGTGACGAACTGTGAACCATGTCCGGCCTTGGTGATCGTGCCACCAGCATCGGCGTACCCAATCCGCCAAATGAGGCCGTCGCCAGGGTCTGCTTGACTATGGGTCCATCCGGGAACGTCTGCGGGGTTCTTGGACATGAACGGCGCCGCAATTTTGACATCTTCAAAATCGCCGTTCTGGATGAAGGGCTTGCCCGTCGCCCGTTTCTGGTCGCCGTGCGCGACCGCGACTACCAAATACAGAACTGCCACCGTGAAGCTCGCTCCAAGGGATTTCCTCATACGCTGCTCACCCAGATTTCAATTTTCTGGGATTGTATACCCATTGATCGTCAATAGGGAGGTGGAATTTTCTTTTGCGATGGCCGGGGAACGCGGACTAGCGTTTTCGTAAACTGCGAGCAAATAGGTAATCGTCTTTCATCCCGGGTCATCGCACAAGTTCACGCCAAGCGAACTGTCGCAGATGGCAGTGCGCGCCGACTTCATTTGTGAAGCGCAGTGGATTGATGAAGAGTGGCCATTCACTGAGAATTTGTGGATGGTGGAATGAGGGCAGCTGATCTGTCAGTTCTTCTTGCAAGCAAGCTCACGGGTCATAGGATCGAACCAATGAGAGGGCAATTATATACGTGGCCCACGTCGCAAATTTTGCGACAATCTCCCTATGGGCAGCGAACCAGAAATCTTGTCCCCTGGTAAGGAATTGGGGCCAATCCTTCCGTTATCAACATGGCAAAAATACAAGCCTGTGGTTGTCATTTCTTCTTTTTCTCTATTTGGGGGAGGATTGGCTGTATGGGGGTTCAGTCAGTTCTTGCAGGCTCGGGGGTTTACCAGCGTGGTAGGCTCCAGAATTTTCCTCGCCCTTGCCTGTTTAGGAGTATCCGGTATTGCCTTCGTTTGGACGCGGCTCCTACGCAAGTCAAAAAATGCATGGTTCGCCGGATCGCTGCTTGTAATCGTGGTGGCGGCACTTGCTCTTGACCGATTTATTCCAATGCCGCAAGTATCAACTATTATTTCATCATCTCCATATACACGTCCTTCGGATTGGAGAACTATCAAGGACTGGCAAAAATCCGAGATAACCGCAATCTTGGAACAGTATCCCAACCATACGCTGCACATTGTCGCATCATCTGTAAGTGATGAAACTTGGGATTACGCGAATCAATTCAAAGAGTTGTTTCTTGCACACCAATGGAAAGTAATCGGCCCAGAGACCGGGCCAGAAGACCAGATACCGTTGAACGTTCAGCTTTCAATCAGCGAACAATATTGGGGAGGGAAACAACGTCCTGACGCCTTTACTTCGCTCGATAGCGTATTGCAGTTCATTCATATCAAGACGACGCCTAATTTTGTTGTTGATCCGCTGGTCAGTCCAGACGAATTAGTTATGTAGATTGGAGCGCAAACCCCGCCTGACTATCCACAACACCCTCCCCTTCAGCTTGCTAGAATCTGCCTGCACCCGCTTCAGTTCACAGATGACACCATGCACTTCTTTGGAGACCCCGAAGGATTTTGTGCGATGGGTGAGAATAAAGCCTCCCCTAAAGTCCAAATTCGTCATGGGCCAGAAAATCTTGGTGATTCTCACTGGGCCAGCAAAGAGTGTTGCCACTGCCGACTATTTTCAGGTACAGGCACTAGGGAAAGTGATGCCGAGGCCAGATGCTCTAGATGTAACATTGACTAGAGATTTAGGGGTGGACGAATCACTCCAAATGAAAATAATCTCAGACACGGAACTGAAGGTTAGATGTATCCAAGGATTTCCCAGCAGGTAAATCAAAACCGTGGACCAGTATTCCCGAGAGCCGGGTGGCCCACCCTTTCGCGTTTTTTGCGAAGGGTGGGGATTTTCGTCTTCGCAGTGGAAAATCTACGGCGCATTCACATAAAGTTCTGACCATGCCTAGGGGACTGAAGCGTTTTCAAACAAACAGGTGACCTGCATTTCAATTAACTTCACTTGTCACCGTCGACCCGCTTGGTCCCGAATAGGAACTTAGGTTCATTTTGGGAAAAGGAAAAACAGAGTTTTGCGAAGATGTGTGGACAAACATCCTTATGCGGTATATAAGTTCGAGCATAACTCATTATATTCGGCTTCTTATCGTTGTTTGGAGGATCAATGTCTTTCGACGCCCGCCAATTTCAACTTGAAATGCTAAAGTCACTTGTAGAAGTAGGGGTCGATAGCTACAAAGAGAATGTCAGAATCAACAGCCTTCTCGAAGACAAAGCTCAGAAAACCGCCGGGTTAGCAGGTGTCTTTCTCGCTGCAGCCCTCGCCTTCATGAAAGTAGATACGCTTTCTGTCTGGCCCTTCAATCGCTTGCGGATCTTGATACCGTTGTCTTTAGCGATCGTTTTGCTCGTATGCTGTGTAGGTTTTTGTCTCGCCGTAATGTGGGTGCGCAGGCTTCCAGGACTCCCACTGTTTTCATCACTAAACAAACTCAAAACTGACCTTTGGACAATTGAATCCACAGCACTCGAGGCTTACGAACAAGGATATTGGGGTGATCGCGCAATGCTTTGGCAGCAGGTAGTCACCGCGCAATCGCCGGTGATCACTTCCAAAGCAAGGTGGTTATTGATTGCTCAAATAGCTTTGGCGTCAGCCATGTTCGTCGTGGCCATCCTGCTTCTCTTTCTAATTGAACCAATAGTTTCGTCACACTTATAGGAGTATCAAATGACCATTGAAGCACAGAAGTCTAGTTCATCGAAGAAATGCTTGCACCGTTCCCAGAACGGAACTCCTTGTACGTTTGATGCTGCCGAAGGCAGCAGCTACTGCTCCCAACATCGTCCTGCCGAATCGGGACAAGGCAGTGGGGGCGGATTTGGGAAGAGTGAGGTGTTATACACGAAAGTAGATAAGCCGAACCGTAATTGGTAAAAAAGTGGTCCTGCTACATGGCAATTGGGCGTGTGGCCCACCGTGATTTGTTTCCTGTAAGGAGCTGCGCAAACCGCGCTGGACGCCCAGGGTAATTTTGTGTAGCGTGAGAACCATGCGTCAGCCTCCAAAGTTGACAGAATTTCTGCGCTACCCGGTGATTACAGGAACTATTCTGCTGGCGATCGGGGTAACCATTGTCTGGTGGGGCAAGGTGGATGTCTCGGTGCTCTTTGAAACCGCAATGATCCGGCGCGGCGAGCTCTGGCGGCTGGTCACCAGTATCTTGCCTCACGTCAACATTGTGCACCTGGTGTTCAATGTTTACTGGATTTGGGTTTTTGGGACGCTGGTGGAAGAAGTCTACGGTCATGCTAAAACTGCGGCTTTGATCCTTCTGTTTGCGTTCGGGCCCAACGCGCTGGAGTTTGCCTTCGCCCTGGGTGGAGTCGGCCTTTCCGGCGTCGGGTATGGCCTCTTTGGGCTGCTCTGGGTACTCTCCAAACGGGATGAACGCTTCCGTGAGGCCATTGATGGCAGGACCATCCAGCTGTTTGTAGGATGGTTCTTTCTGTGCATTCTTTTATCCGTGACCCACATCGCGCCGGTGGGCAACATCGCTCACGGTGCTGGCGCAATTCTCGGCATCTTCGTCGGATTCGCCATCACACTGCCGGAAAATCGCGCGCCGATTGCCGCCGGCATCGGTGCAATACTCCTGATTGGACTCTGGGCTGCTACTGTTGGACGGCCCAAGGTCAACCTGTCGGGAAAAGCTGGATACGAGGAAGGCCGTTGGGGCTACGATGCCCTCAAGGCCCACCGCGACCAGGAGGCCGTGCGCTGGTTTCGTGATGTCGTGACGTATCAGCCAAAGTTGGCCGCTGGCTGGTCCGATTTAGGAATCGCATACGAGCGCCTGGGCAACGGACCCGAAGCCATCGCCGCCTACCATAAAGCTGCCGATCTGGGTGAGGTGTTTGGGCTGTACCACCTCGCCTCGATGTATGAAAACGGAAGCAAAGGCGTCCCCAAAGACGATAACCAGGCGCTCTACTGGTATCGTAAACTTGCCGAACAAGGTTCCGCCGAGGGGCTGAATACTGCTGCCTGGACCTACGCGACGAGTTCTGATCCGGCAATTCGCAACCCCGCGACTGCGCTGGAATACGCTCGCAAAGCAGTGAGCATGGGTAAAGACCATCCTGACCCAAACCATCTGGACACGCTGGCTGAAGCTTTCTATGTGAATGAGCAGTACGAAGATGCCGTGAAAACCGAAGAGCAAGCGATTGCATTGGCATCTCCGGAGAAGAAAAACCCCTTCCAGAAGCAGCTCGAGAAGTATCAGCTTGCCTTGAAGAACAAAAAACCACTGGCAAAGAAGAGATGAAGCTCTCAAGCTTCTTAATTCTTAGCTTTTATCCGGTGTCAGCCCTATCGTTCTGTGAAACGTTGGGAGGCCACCCTCCCTAAGGGAGATAGCATGGGCATATTGCGCGAGTTATTCGGTCCGAGCAAAGAAGAGATCTGGCAGCAACTCAGTGCTGAGATCAACGGACGTTATGTCGCAGGAGGTTTTTGGACAGGCGACAAGGTCGAAGCTACGCACGGCCAATGGACCATTACTTTGGACGTTCCTGTGATTACGGTGGGCAGAAGGACAAATAATAGTCTTACCCGGATGCGGGCACCCTATGTGAATCCCGACGGCTTTCGCTTCATGGTGTACCGACGAAGCGTTTTCAGCGAGATCGCCCAATGGTTCGGAATGCAGGATGTTAAGGTAGGCTACGAACCCTTTGACCATGACTTCGTGATCAAAGGTAATGATGAAGCAAAGTTGCGGCTGCTGTTCGCCAACGCCAGAATCCGCTATCTGATCGCCGCCCAGCCAGACATTTTATTCACTGTCAAGGACGACGAAGGCTGGTTCGAGGCTCCGTTCCCCAAGGGCGTGGACGAGCTTTATTTCGAGGTGATGGATGACATCGAAGATCTCGAACGGCTGAAGTTGCTTTATGAATTGTTCGCTGAAACCTTGGACCAGCTCTGCCATATCGGGTCAGCCTACGAAAACAGACCCGACGTTTCGCTGTAACGAACCTCATAAAGAGACAGTTGGGCGGATGGCCCGGCCCAGACAGTTGTTTCATGATTACTCTTGACGGTGCTCCGTCCCCAGCTCTGTTCAGCTCAGAAAGCATTCCCGTTTTTCCCAAAAAGGTGTCCATGCCTTAGCAGCGGACAAGAACACATAACGCTAAGCACAGCCTTTGTACATTTTTGTAAAGCGTAGGCAAGAACCTCCAGAAGTTCCGTTCTGAAGACAACACAGCGTTCTGGTCAAACCATTGCAGGTTGGGCCCGAGACTTAGATCTTCAGTTAGTGTTTGTATTCAGAAAGAGGACAGTATGAGAACAATCAATTGTAAGTTTATGACGTTCTTGCTTTTAGGCATCGCGATAACCGCCTGCCGGGCTCAGGTCCAGGGTCGGCGAGCGCAAAACCATTCGCCAGCATCAAGGTCCAGACGCACTGTACTACCGTGGAAGAGCAAGGCTTTAAGCGAGGATCAAGGATGAAACTCCCAGCCTCAAATGGGGTTAATTTGCAGAGTAGCTAATTTACCAGGAAAGTGAAAATGGACGCATGCTAGCAAGATGGCCTCAGTTGATCGCAGCTCTCATAGGAAGTTTGTTCTGTTT